>Ga0364874_10242_pt1 | contig 32120 bp, 25 predicted proteins | sample ExccelAu500001D4_2_FD_206922 | JGI IMG/M metagenome (GOLD analysis project Ga0364874, IMG submission 206922) | Enriched cells from Trout Bog Lake Hypolimnion, Wisconsin, USA - BchlTB.Aug07.5000.01.D4 | ecosystem: Environmental > Aquatic > Freshwater > Lake > Hypolimnion/Profundal zone | place... | reverse complement strand
CTACAAAGAGTTTATTGAATCAGGCCTGACGATCCGCGATTTTTGTGCCAATCATTACATTAGGGAGTCTAAATTCTATTATTGGCACAATAAGTTAAAGGGACAATTATCACCTAAAAGAGGATTTATCCCGGTTGTTTTTGATCATTTACAGAAGACCCAGTCATCGCAAATTCCGGCGCCGGTGCAGAACCGGTCTAAAACCTTTTCAGATCCGGAGGCAGCCGGCAGTACAATTTCCTGTGAGATCAGCTACCCCAACGGTGTTAGTGTAAAACTGAACGGTTTGACAGACCCCGGGATTTTGCGGTCATTGTTGCTTTTAACCCATCAGTAGGATGTTCTGCCTCACATCGGCAATGCAGTATTATCTGTATTCTTATCCTACGGATCTTTCCCCCGGATGCGGCTCATGTTGTAACTGCTGGTTGCTGGGTTGTGTACATCGGTCATGTACCAAAGATAGGTGATCTTTAGGCAGTTTTCAAATCTGCCAGGAGAAAATGGTTGTCGCGTAACCCGATTTGCATTTTATTTTTCTTTTCCCTATCTTTAGGTAGATCAATCAAAAGTGTATACCATTTAATCCCGGCACTATGAAAAAGCTAACGATTGTTATCATACTTTTGATCCTTTCCAACTTCTCGCAGGCCCAGTGGTATTACAACGATTACCAGGTCAAGGATATTAATCAGCTCACCCTGCAGCAGCTCAATGAATCGCTTAAGACCAGTAAAGACATGGTTTTGGGCTCAGGACTTTGTGCCATTTTCGGGGGTTGCATGTTTTTGGCAGGCATAAATTCCCTGGTAACATTGGATAATCCTACAATGCTGGAACAATTAATCGGCGAAAAAGGGATGAATGATATCTGTGCAGGTGTCGGCGCTGCAATGGTCGTCGGCGGGACTATTGGATTCTTTGGATATCTTGAACGGGTTGGTCATATAAAAACAGCCATCCGCCAGAATTTTCCAATTTCAGGATCGTTGCACCTGGCGCCGCGCGTCATTTACAATAATTTCACAGCATCGTACCGGATGGGTATTTCCTTAACCTATAATTTCTGAGACTAACTGCTTAGTAATCCCTCATACAGGAGTTATAAAGCCGGTAAACCAATAACTTTTAAAGTTCCTTCCAGGAACTCAATCCATTTCACAGTCGACTGGAAAAGGGTGTATAAGAAAATTTTACCGAAAGTAACAATTTCACGCGTTTTAGAATATCCTCGAACTGTCAGTTTAGGGGATCTCATTTTATTTCAATTTGTTTTACATTTTTAATATTTTGACATAGAGCCCGGTAAATTCAATTACAGGAGGTTGAAGACTTTGTTTTTGGTCAGGTAACAATTTATGGCACGATTAATGTAAAAATAATGGATACGACTACAAGAAATGGAAAGTCGATCCGAAATTGTAACTAGAAAACAACAAATATGAAACTAATATCTTTAGTTCTCCCACTGCTTCTCCTGTTATCGTGTGCTGCCTATAAGGATGTGACAGCACCAAAAGTTTCTGAATTAATCAATGTAAACGGGACAAAGGAGCAGCTCTTTCTCAGGTCGAACGAATGGGCAATCCGTGCATTTGCAAATCCTCAGAGTGAGATCCAGTACAGCGACAAAAACGACGGGAAAATTATCGGAAGGTTTCTCATGAATACAAAAAACGATCCCTATTATTTAAGCGACGTATTTTCGGTAATTACTATTACCGTAACGGATAAAACTGCTCAGATTGAAATAGACCCGCTTCCATGGAAGTTTAGCAGGATATCGTTATATGCCAGTATTTACAAACCGGAAACTGCGCAAAAAGATATGCATAAACTGGTTGACAGTTTTAAATCGTTTATGGTATCTCACCCTTCCGGTTCAGACCCACTCGTGTCACGGTAAAAAAACTATTTTGCTTTTAGAAAAACGGAGGTTGACCTTAAACTCCTTCCTAACCATAAAAGAACAATAGCAGGTGTCCAAAAAGTCTTTTCTGCTGCAATGTACACATTTGTATACAAAAGGCGCACTAAATTATTAAATTGATATTCTGCTAATTGCGCTCATTGGAATCATAGATTGGCGAAATTTATGCCCCATGTGGTTGAAAATTCCTTGCTTTTTAAACACCCTCATTTTATATGCATAAGTGCCCCACGGTTTCGTTTCAATCCACCGGGAGTTATTTACAGGTCACTTTCACAGGAATTTTCAACAGACCCTTCCAAATAAGCAGAAAATTTAAAAGAGATATGAAAGGGATAAGTACAGACCCTGACGACTTGGTGACTCCTATATAGCTTTTTTTCTCGCAAAGACGCAAAGACGCAAAGTTCAAAACCTTAGCGACTTTGCGTGACTTTCCATATCCTTATGGGTTAATTCTCAGCCTTTCTCAACGCGTATGGCTTGCTGTCGCTGAAGTCATCGGTAAGCGGCTGAAGAATTTGAATGTCATCCCCCTCTTTTTTGGCTGTAGTCAGCGCAAATATCTTGATTTTGGCATTATCCGGAAGGGTAATGGAACCGGCATTTGCAGGGAGGCTGATCTCGTATTTAAAAATATAGGAATAGGTGTATGGCTCATTCCTTGTCGGATAACCAAAGTGATAATGCGACGCAAACCAGGCGATGTTATCATGCTTCAGGAATGGCTCTTTGATGTTTCTGACCGTGAATCCATCCACATCAAACTGCCGGTCGTAGTGCTGACCCATAAATCCCTTCCAGTTGGCAACCAACACCTTTACAGGGGTTCCGTTCACCTTGAAAATTCCTGAGGTATCTTCGGTGGCAGCCGCCAAAATATATACCTTATTGTAATCCCCGGCGGGTAACCTGATCTCCTGACCTTTGCAGGAAACGACATTCTTTTTCAGATCTTCGGTACTTCCCATTTTAAACTTCACCCCTTCGCTGACCAGCTCTGCAGGAATCTGTTCTGCGGGATAATTGCAAACCATTCCATGGTCTGTGGGATCGTAAACAGGAACCATATTCCCGTCGGTCCGGTTATTATCGAAACTCATCACATCCTGGTCGTATTCTAAACCGACCGCTGACTGATTCAGGTTCTGCGGAGTCCGGGGGGCCAGTTTAAAGGCAAAACTGCGAAGGGTATAATGGGTAATATCAAAATTCAGTGAGTTTCCGTCAATTGTTGCTTCGCCGATCTTTTGCTCCTGTCCGTTTACCTCATAAGCATCCAGGATCTTTGACGGAAATTTTAGGCTGACACCGGCCTGATCTTTCCCGGTGAGTTCATTCACCCGGATTATGGTGTAATCGCTGTTTTCGCCTTTTTTCAGGGCCATTACCCCGACTTTAGGGGTATTCAGGTTCACCAGTGAAAATGCGGAACCCGATTTCCCCGCATGTTTGGGAGCTTCAAAGGCTAGCAGCGGTTTATTCAGAAACTCAGCCTGCCAGGGTGTTTCACTTTGTGACCAGTCGCCGCTATGACTGTATAATCCATATTTTACCTGTTGCAATCCCCAATCCTGGGAAGACTGGTAAAGCCATGTAGGACAAAGTTTGGCAGATGGGGTGAATTCCAACGTAAGTCTTAATGTATTTTGATCGGGTTTATCGGAACCGTATTTACAATCCTCCAAAACAGATACCCCAAATTTACCCGACTTATCGGTGAGGTCAAACCACATCTTCGACGGGACCTCGAATTTTTTCTCATTATTGGTGCGTCGCTGAACTGCTCCCGCACTCAGATTATAGGTAGCATTCTCATTCTCCGCGGTCAGCGGGAAGGATGCCTTCAAACTGACACCGGTTGATTGCCAGTCGATCACATTGGCTACCTCAACCCGCTTGCCACCCTTTCCGGCTGCCAAACTGACAATTTGCGTAATCCATGAATTCTGCCCTTTTCGGGTGATTTCGAAGGCAACCCTCACCGGTCCGCTCTCCACCATCTTTATGGAGACATCCTTGTTCATAAAATCAAAGGGAGGATTCTTACGGTCGTACCAGAACATGTTCCAGGCAGGTTCCTTAGTGGGAATCTCGCGCTGAAACTCGAGGCGTGATGGTTTTGAAAGAAGTTCGCGGTTTTCCTTTTTATCGTACAGGGATGAGATATCGCCATCATCATTAATCGAAACTTTATAATATTCGTTTTCTAGCACATTCGGCTCGATAGAGAGTGCCGGCGTTGTAAGTCTTGAAGCTAATGCGGACTCCTCAACGTCATAAACAGCCACACCCACTGATGGGACATGGGCCACAAAAATGAGTTTAATGTGATTATCCTTGCGGGAAATGACCTGGGAAGGAATTTCCTTCCCTTTGGCATTGTAAACTTTCAGGTGAGCAGGCATCGCATCGAAGGTGAGCTCTGCTGTGCACACATCTTCGCGGTCGGCAGCTACCGGGTTATAAACCGCAACGGATCTCCCTTTGGTACGGGTATCAAGCTGAGCTGAAACCCCGCTGATTGAATTTTTCAGCACCTCTGAAAATCCGTTCTGGGCAACAAACTCGTCGTTCCAGGCCAGTTTGAACGCGCTTGGAATGGCTGTTCCTGTAACCACATCGTGCATCTGGCTTCCCAGCATCAATTCCCATGAATTATTCAGTTTTTCAAAAGGATAGGGAGCGTCGGTCAGGTAATTATCCATTACGGCCATTTGTTCGGCAGTCTGGGCAAGCTGTTCGTTTTTGCGGTTCATTCGCTTCATATACGATTCGGAAGTCAATGAGCCGGCACTGTGCTCCACGAGCAACAGATCGCCAATGTAAACAGGGAGTTTTTTTCGGATCTCAGGGGTAATATCCTTATACATCTGATCGGATGAGGTTAAGACCACCTTTATTTTGCTGTCCGGATTTTTCAGACTCCCTTCGGCGTTGATTACATCCCGTTCGCGAAGACCGCCACCCATGTCGCCGCATCCGTAATAACGGTAATCGAAGGTGACACCATATTTTTTAGTGTCATCTGCAAGACGGTTATCCCAGTATTGGTCAATATCGAGCCGCGGCATGAGGTCACCATCGTAGTCGGTTGCATCAAGCACCGAAACCAGACCTTTACCGTCAGGACCATTCCACACCCCTACATTGAACGGGAGGGGAACACCGGTTGCAAGATTCGGGATGGTAAGCTTCTGTGTAGAGAAACCAATCATACCGGTGTGATGAAGCACAGAGGGAAGATTGGCCACGAAGCCGAAACAGTCGGGCAACATATAATCTGAACTCTCCTTATTGAACTCCTTACGAAAATAATTATTCCCGTACAGTACATGCCTGATCACTGACTCTGAGTTTGAGACATTTACCTCAGCCTCTTCCATGGATGAACCTGCCACATACCAGCGTCCCTGCGCGACATACCCCTTTAACTTTTTGAAAAGCTCAGGGTGATATTCCTTCATGAGACGATAGCGGCGGGCTCCGGTGAAGTTGAAAACATAATCGGGATATTTATCCAGTAACCTGAAATTTTCCTCCATCGTATTTTTAAGGTACTCACTTACGGTGGACTTGTAATCCCACTCATATTCTGAATCCAAATGGGTATACCCAACCGCATAGAGCACCCGTTCTTTGGAGATATCATATTTTGCCCTTCTTTCGGTTGGCTGGGAAAAGGCAAGAACCGGAAGAAGCACGATCAACAGGAGTCCGAAATTTTTTCTCATAATCAATGATTTATCTTTTTGCATTAAGTCGAAGTTATTACCGGAGAATTTTCAGGTGAATGTTTTTCATGAAAATATTCTTATCCGGATCAGAGCCGAAAAATAGGTTGAAAAACGGCATTATTCAACCCATATATTGACCACTCCTGATGGTTTATTATCCAAAATGTGGGTTTTCTTTCATTTTTCAGGGGGTTAATGGATGTTTATGCCAAAATATCACCGTGATGCGGTTGGGATAATGTTTTCGGATATTCGTTCAACGTAAATTACGCCGCGATGCCGCTACCAAACTATCGCCGCTACGCGGCTACCATAATGACGCCGCGATGCGGCTAGCAAAATGGAGCAACGATGCTGCTTAAAATGATCATTCGTAAAATTCAAATAAATATTGATCATTAAATTCAATGCCATATCTCATAAGAATATCCAGGTATTCTTCCTTAAAAGTCAGCAGACGGTGATGTTCTTCCTGATTCATTATGTATTTAATAATTTCGTTGCACTGCCGGCGTGCATAACTAAAACCGCCATACCCTCGTTGCCATTCAAAATGACCCGGGACAAAATTGTTCTCGTTTATCCATTTCGATGAATTGGCTTTAACCTTTTCCATAATATCGGATAATGATGAATTGGGGTTCTGCTCGAAGAAAATATGGACATGATTTTCATATCCGCCTACCGCCAAAGGGTATTGATTCAGATTTTTCAATATACCGCTTATGTATGCAAAGAGGGGATGAATGAATTGGTCATTTAAAAGATTTTCCCGTCCTTTTACGGCGAAAACTGCCTGGATATTGATCTGTGTGTAGGTATTTGCCATCACATCTGACCATCTTTGATTGATGATTCTGATAAAATATAACGAAATTTATTGAGGAATCACAATTTCGCCGCTACGCAGCTACCAAAATGGCGCTGCGATGCGGCTACCTAACGGATTAATAAACCTTTGAGCTTCTTTATTCCAAGGACAGATAAACAGATAATCAGAACAATGAAATAAGTTGTTGTACACAGGCTTTTCAGTACTGAGAAAACAGAGGTGATCTGTGATAAAAGATTGGAATTGCCGGGATATTGATTCAATATGGTGATTATCCCTATATTTTCGCAATAATCAAAGACCCCGGCAAAAACCGGAATAAAACAAAGCCAGATCAATTTGCTGTCCAGTTTCCCCAGTTTGTTTAAGATATATGCAAGGACCAGACACCAGCTTACGGCAAACAGCAAGGGATAAGCCATATCAACAGGAATCTGTTCAAACAGGTAGGCGTTTCTCCCTTTTTCTCCCAAAGCTTTAAGCAGCGTGTTTACATAGTCTGCGTTATATCCGGCAGGCATCATATCCATTATCTGCATTCCCGCAGAATAACTCATCACCTTAGGAATAGTTAAGGTCAACATTACAGCATATAGGATGTTCGTCAAAATAAAAAGAAGCAGAACTTTCTTCCCATCCAGATTCTGTTTAATCAATCGAACCATAATCACTTATTATAATTTAAGTCTCATCGCAATATTACATCTTTGCGACAAATGGGGAGGAATGTATTGCATGAATCCAAACTTCTGATACATGGATAAAGCTTTGTCCAGTATTTTATTCGTTTCAAGTACCATCATCGAATATCCCAATTCTTTGGCTTTTCCAAGTGCATCCGTCATCATTAATCTGCCGAGCCCTTGTCCCTGGAATTTTTGCAGCAAATACATTTTTCTCAGTTCGCAGGTCTTCTCATCGATTCTAATTATTCCATATGAACCTATAATTTCATTTTCCTCCTCTATTACGGCAAACCAACCATTTTTATTGAAATAGTAATAGTCCAAATCAGATAAATCCCTGTCAGTTTCCTCAGGGTTTATTTCTAAACCATAATCAGAAAGCACCGATTTTACCAAATCAAGTATTTTGGACCCCTCATGACTGTTTGCTCTTCTCAGGTGAACCATTCGTGCCCGATTTTTTTATTTACTGCAAAGCAACCTGCTGTTTCACCGCTGTGATATTGAATATTTTTCCCATACAACAGGTTATCTGCTGAGGAAATACTATCTTAAATATCTGATTATTAAAAGAATAAAACCAACGATTCCGATTGTTGCAAGAATGGACCAGGGATTGGCAAAATTAACGGTCCAACCCATTCCCTGCATTCTTTTGGGAGGGAAAATTCGTTTGTCCGTTCTATTAAAATAGAATATACTCAATTTCCAGTTTTTAGGATCATCATGCCAGCCATCCAATGTTTCCTTGGATGGTTTTTCAGTTTGTGTCATAGTTCAGAAGAAATTATTGATATTGCATTGATTTATTATTTAATAAGGTTTTCTATATCAGAATTCATTTGACCGAATCCCTTTAAGCAGGTAATAAATCAATGCAGAGCCAATGACCGCTAACCCAATTCCGGAGTATCCTCCGGCAAATCCATCAAAATACCTGCCGCTTATAATTGTTTCGACGTTGTGTCCAATACCTTGAAGTACCATAAAAGCAGCATAAACCAGGCTAAGCTTATATGCCCAATGGTACTTATTTAATACAAAATAAAATATAACAACTGGAATGCAAAAGAGCGCACAATTGATTGTTAAAAAAAATCCTAATCCGACTTTATTCAATATCCAGAACCGGCCCCATGTTTCTTCAAAAACGTGAGCAACATGAGTAATCAACATTAAAAGGAAACAAATGACAATCTTATTCTTATTCACAAAATCACCTCCAACTATTTACTTTAAATTTTTATGTGGGAGCAGTCACAACTAACCTTAGCCAAAATCATTCAAACTCACTTTTACCCAAAATTAGAATAAAAGCAGTAGAGAGACAAATGGTTAGTCAATTTAAGCTTGAAAGATCAGGATGCCTGTATTTCAGTTATGCTTCATTTGTTTAACCCAGGATAATTCATTTTCGTATTGATTTTGAATTGTGGTTAAATAATCGGATTGCGTATTTAACAGATCCTGAATTAAAAACCTGATTCCCGTAACCATTTCAATAAATTCAGGTTTGTATTCGGCTGTACCGTTCTCCAATATATTTGTGAGTATTTGGATCGTTTTGGCCGGATCGGATTTTATCAGGTAGTTTTCAACTATCCTGGCTTGTCTCAGTCCTTTTTCTTCAAAAGCTACTTTTCTTATTTGTTCAGCTTCGAACGGCTCTTCCAAATTTAATTCCTTTTCGAGTTCTAATATTGTTGCCATTGGATTATTGTTTTTGTTGTTTTACCCGGGAACATTCTCTCAGCCTGGTCAGCATCCCAGATGATCCTGGGGTGGCCCAATACCTGCCCTTCATTGCTAAGTTCTTCAATCTGAATCCCCCAATTCAGCCCGGTAGTTTTACCGTTGTAAGGGGATTCTACTTCATTGATGACTAGTCCGTGGTGAAATGGTGCATATCCATTCTTTCCGGCACGGAGCAAATATTTTAAGGCTTGTGATTTTGTCATCCTGCAGTAATTCTGATTTATTCCAAATACGTATTAAAAGTTTAACTAACGGCTCCCATCCGCGGGGAATTTATTCAAAAGTGGGTGCGGATAGATCGCACAATGCCCCTTTTGAGGTATTTCAGTCTTAGGATCTGTTTATAAGGCATTTTCATAAGAAGTCAGTCTGAGATATAAAATTGAGTATATAAACGGTCGGAAACAATGACTTTTGAATGCTATTTCGAATATTTTGATAAAATGTTTCATTGTTCATATTATAAATCAATCATCGGTTTTTTAGCTTGCTTCAATTGCAGGCAGATCTTTTTTGTATTGTTCAACATCCCATTTTATTTGCCACTGTTCAGCGTAAATAGCCAGTGGTGGAAGTCCAACGTTGGCACGTCTAATATCAACATTAACAGGTTCTTCCAACGGCAAAATGAAATAAAGATGAGATTGCCAGTCGGTTCTTATTTGACTGCCATATATTTGTTTTTTCCCTGGTTCAATTGCAACTCTGTCTTCGAGCAGTGCAGGATGGGCTGATTCAGCATTCCCATTTTTCACTGCCTCTCTCATCAATGGCAAATATTTTTCTTGCGTAGCCGGTCTCGGGTGTTGAATCACAAAAAATAGTGCCGCATTCCCTTTTTTCCAACGATATCAGACCCAAGCCATCCATATTTGTCGAGTATAACCTCAACTTTAATAAGATTCAGAGAGTCACTCTCCCAGATTAACCGGCCAAGTGTTCTCATCTCAGCGGCCCCGTACCCATATTTTTTTTGAATATCATCTTCCTGTAATCTGTTTTTCTGGTCATCATCAAGTATCGAATCCAATAATAAAACCAGCGGTTTATTAAACTTTGATTCTGCCTTATCCTTGTTTTTTTTAAGAACTTCCATTAATGGATTCCAGCGCTGATCTGTATGTAAGAAATTCAGGTCCTGATCATTCAGCCCATCTGGATACATCGTATAATGCTGTATCGTGGCAATTTTATAGAGGTTTGAGAAGGCACTGTCCGGATAATTGGCCAATGCCCACAGACATGCGGCGTTGTATTGATCGATTGGCAAAGCCCTCCATCCGTTCGATTTAAAAGCATCGGAATAGGCAATCGCTGAATTCCTGTAGTCCTTTGCATTATACAAAGAGTCTGCTTTCTTAAGAAAGTCATAATATTGTTTCGGTAAAACCTGTCCGATGAAAGTAGTTGCCGAAAACGTAAGGATTAGAATTAGGATCGCCTTTTTCATAATTCGCTGGTTCATTTCTTCCGGAATAGTTAGGCAAAAAAAGTAAGATTATAAACAACCTAAATTTACAAGAAAAGTTTCTATTTACATTAAAATGGACTAAAAATTTATACATTACCAGATGTGAATCCATTTGATCAGGCTAAAATGGATTTGAATTAACGAGATTACTTAATTTGTTATCTGTTTGGCAGGTTGTATAATGTAAGCTCTATTTAATGGCAGTATTTGACAATCGCGACAGATGCCTTTGTAAAGCCAAGCTCCTCTGCCTTTTTAAAATCGGGACATCCATTTTCCGAAGGGGCTGCATTGGCTTTAACCATCCCTCTGTAGAAATAGATTTCCCCATTTTGGGGTTCAAGCTCAATCAGACAGGAGAAGTCTGAAATTGCACTTTTGTAATCCTGAAGAAAATAATCCGCCATTGCCCTGTTAAAAATTGCCCGGAAATGATGCGGCTCGTTCTCGATCGCCTGGGTAAAGTCTGCAATTGCTCCATGGAAGTCTTTGAGATCACTCTTTAAAAGTCCCCTTTCAAAATAAATACCGGCATTTTTGGGATCAATGGATATACTTTTAGAATAATCATCAATTGCTCCATAGTAGTCATTCAGACCAACCTTTGCAGCGCCTCTGCCGAAATATGCTTCCACACAGCCCGGATAAATTTCTAATGCTTTATCAAGATCAGAAATTGTCCCTTTGAAATCTTTCAGATTATTTTTTGCCTTCCCCCGTTCTATATAGGCTTTCGAATTTCCGGAATCGATTTCAATTGACCTGTTAAAATCGGCTATTGCTCCGTTATAATCTTTAAGTAAGGCTTTTGTGTTCCCTCTGAACAAATAAGCCTGGGTATTCCTGGGATTAATTTCTAATGCTTTATTAAATTCAGAAATTGCACCATCATAATCTTTTTGTAACCCCTTTAAAATACCGCTAATAAACTCAGCTTCCTGAAGTTTGGGATTTATCATTATCGCCTGGTTTAAATCAGCAGATGCTCCTTCATTGTCATGAATATCAAGCTTTACCAAACCCCTGTTTTTATAAGCCTCTGTAGATTTTGGGTTAATTTCCAATGCCTGATTAAAGTCTGCCATGGCTCCTGGGATGTCTTGCATAAGGTGTTTTGCAACGCCTCTGTTTACATATGCAGAAGCATCCTGCGGATTAAGTTCCAGGACCTTATTTAAATCTTTAACCGCTCCGGGATAGTCTTTGTGATCAAGTTTTAACATACCTCTTAGCACATAGGCTGCAATTAATTTGGGATTCTTATCTATTGCCAGGTCACAGTCCAGCAATGCCCCTTTAATGTCTTGAGAGTTGAGTTTTGCTAATGATCTTCCGAAATAAGCATCCACATAATTTGGGTTAAGGTCGATCGCTTTGGTAAAGTCTGCGATACTGCCCGGGATCTGGTTCATAATACCTTTGAAAAATCCTCTGAAGAAATAGGCTTCTGGATATCCGGGATTAAGGACAATTGCCTTGTTCAAATCATCAATTCCCCCCTGATTATCCTGGGTAAAACGTGCACGACCCCTGGCACAATAGGCCTCAGCATATTCAGGATTGAGCCCGATAACTTTGGTGAGGTCTGATATTGCACCTTTGTAGTCTTCACTGCTTAGTTTTGCAAGGCCGCTATCGTAAAGTTCCCGGGCTGTTTGGCTATGTACGGTGGAAGTTACCAGGAGAATTAACATCCACAATAGTGCGTAGGATGCCTTCATGATTATCTAAATTCAGATTTAAATTTATCGAAATCCGGGTTAAGACAACATGATAAAAATCAGTTTTATTAATCGTTAAAATTTGGCATATCCTGCCGCAGAATAAAAGTGAGCTAAATATTTTAATCAGATTCCTTGAAAACATTCTGAAGCTCACAATAGAGATAAACTCATTTACCCCCGAAAGAACAGAATCAGAAACGAATAAATAACTCTTGAGAATTTACCAGCTCTTTATGCTTCTTTCAATATTATTCCCGAAGGTATTGACAGATCAAGGGTCACATGTGACCATCTGGCTGATTCTGCCCTATCAATATTTCGATTTGTTAAAGGGGATTTAAGTATCAATTGCACGAAAATATCAACCATTTTTACACTGGAAAGGGAACCTCTTCAAGTGAATGTTCATTACCGTGGGAGATTGCACAATCAACTGTTGAGGAAATTATCTGTTAAATTATCAATCAATTCATCATTCATTTCTTCTAAGCATTCCTTTGTCAGATATCCCAGATGAGGAGTGCAAATTACATTTGGATAATAGAGGAGTGGACTATTCAATAATGGTTCTTCCGGAAATACATCCAACCCCACGCCTAAAAATCTCCCATTTTGCATTTCTCTATCCAACGCGATATAATCCAAAACTGATCCTCTTGAGGTATTAATGAGAACAGAACCTTTTTTCATTTCCTGCAGCTTTTCCTGATTAAAGAAATTATCATTCTCCTTCTTTGATGAAATATGAATTGAGATTATATCAGCTTTTCTTAAACCTTCATCAATTGAGACCTCTCCGGCTTTTAAATTACTTTCCTTGCCAACAATTAAAACATTTAACCCAAATATCCCTGCAATTTCGGCAACTCTTTTCCCGATCTTCCCATTTCCAATAATGGCCAGAGTCTTGTTGTTGAGCTCATAGTTCATAGGTAAATCCCGTCTCCAGTTACCCTGAACCATATTCCTGTGTGAATTAATAATGTTTTTTGAAATTCCCAGAATCAATGCAAATGTATGTTCTGCAACGGCATCGATTCCGTGTTGTTTATTTAATCCGACAACTTTTATATTACAACTGTTGCAGACCTTCCGATCAACATAGTCTGTATTATGCGCTCTTATCCCAATGAACCTGCAGTTTATCATTGCGCGCAATTTTTCATTCGGCAAGGAACTATGCAATAATAAGGACTCGACTTCGCTAAAGTTTAAGTGATCGTTACACAGATCAAAATCAGCGAGTGATATCTTTAATGCTTTTAATGAATCAATATTGCGATCAGACAGTACGATGTTTTTATCTACAAAACATATCCTATTTATACTTTCCATTCTATTCTGAATATTGAATAGTAATTTGATCCGATTTATGGTTTGGGAGTTATTCCCATATTGTAGAACATGAAGGATAAAATGTCAGTCATACTCTCAATATTTTTCTTCAGTGAAGAACCAGAGGCACCATGTCCCTGATTAGTAGTGATTCTTATTAATACAGGATTTGTTCCACCTTGTTTTTCTTGCAAGGTCGCTGCAAATTTAAAGGAGTGCATGGGTACAACACGGTCGTCATGATCGGCAGTAATGACAAGAGTGGCAGGATAATTTATATTGGTTTTTATATTGTGCAGTGGAGAATACTTGTATAGAGACGGAAATTGTCGTATACTGTCACTACTTCCATATTCAGTTGTCCAGAATACTCCGCTTGTAAATTTCTGAAACCTCAGCATATCCATTACACCTACTTCCGGAATTGCCACTTTACATATTTCTGGTCGCTGGGTCATAACTGCCCCAACCAATAATCCACCATTTGAACCACCCATAATGGCAAGTTGATCATGCGTAGTGAATTTCCTGGAAACAAGATAATCAGCCGCTGCAATAAAATCATCAAACACATTTTGTTTTTTATCCAGCATGCCAGCTTTATGCCATTCTTCCCCATATTCACCACCACCTCTTAAATTGGGAACAGCCAGTATTCCATTATTCTCCAGTAATTCAAACATAGCTGACCAAAAGAATGGAGTTAAATTTACATCAAAACCACCATATGCATATAGTAAAGCCGGGTGATTGGCATCTTTTTTAAATCCTTTTTTATGAACCAGGAACATGGAAACTTGCGTACCATCTTTACTTTTATAAAATATCTGATTAGCTTCGTATGTGTTTAGATCTAAAATGTATCCGGAGCTCTTAAATATTTCTGATTGCCCGGTTCTTATGTCATATTTATAGATACACGGGGTAGATGTGAAAGATGTAAAATCATAAAAAAGGTACTTGTCGTCGTTAAATCCACCAAATCCATTTGCGGTACCTAAGACAGGCAATTTTGGTTCCAGTTCCAATTTCCCATCTATATTATACTGATATATTTTGGAGGTAGCGTTTACCAGATATCCGGTAATAATCTTTCTTCCAACCATTGACGCAAAATCGAGTTTCTCTTTTTTCTCCGGCACAACTTCTTTCCAGTTTTCTTTTGAAGTATTATTAAAATCGGTGGAAATTATTTTAAAATTACCTGCTCCATTATTTGTATTTATATAAAGGGTATCCTGTAAGTTCCCAATTATCCCGTTTTGGAATTCATACCCTTTGAACAATGTTTTAAAATCTTTACTCGATTCGTCTATCCTTTTGCCAATAATTTCAAATCCTGAAGAGCCTGGAGACTTTGAAATAAAAAGGAATCTGCCATCTTCACTGGTTTGGATACCCAACCCCATATTAGGATTTGCAGTATCTTCATAAATAAATTTGTCTTTAACCTGATTATCACCTAACTTATGAAAATAAACTTTAGCATTTTTGGCAATTGCAGTTAGTTCAGTCCCTTTCAAAGGTTCAGGGTATACGGTATAATAGAACCCAGTCTTTACCCAGGCCACTCCACCATCCCGCCTCCAGGATATGCTGTCAATAAGTTTTGTATTCGTTGCTATCTCAACAAAATAACTAGTACTCCAGTCACTACCATTTTTGTTGATATGATAGGCCAAATACTTTTTATCGTAGGATGGTCCGTCCAGGGCAACTGATATACTACCATCCTTCGATAAAGTGTTTGGGTCAATAAATATATGGGGTAATCCTTTCAATCCTTTTTGATAATAATATACAGACTGGTTTTGCAACCCGTTGTTCTTTGAAAAGAAAATATATTCGCCAGCTTTAAAGCCAGAATAATGCCGTGGATAATTGTATGTTTTTTCAATCTGTTTCTTGATTAATGCCCTAAATGGAATCTTTGAAAGATATTTTTCAGTAAAAAACTGCTCCGTTTTGATCCAATTCTTTGTATTCGCCGCATTGTCATTTTCAAGCCATCTGTAAGGATCGCTTACTCTGGTACCAAAATAGTCGTCGACCTGATCCACCTTTTTTGTAACTGGATATTTTAGTTGTGCAAAGGAAGGAGCAGTCAACAGGGTAAAAGAAAATAATAAGGCAAAGCAAAGTGATTTCATTAAGATAAATATTAGGATAATGGTTTTTCAAATCTATTGATAATTTTATGATTACTATAAAATCTTAATTCCCATAAATTCATTTATTCAGGAAAAAGATAAACTGAGTTAAATTTTAATTGGTCGAGCTTTTTATTATTGAAAGGTGAACAGTTTCAATAATATTTCACAAATAACAACAAATAGAAATCCCAACCCTTGATTATTAAGGAGTTGGGATTTTTTCTGTAGCCTCACCGCGACTCGAACGCGAATCTAAAGTTTAGGAAACTTCCGTTCTATCCCTTGAACTATGAGGCCGGGAATATTCTTAATAGCGAAAGTGAGCTTTACCCGAACCCTGACAATCCAAATTGTCAGGTCATTGACTAATGTTGAAGCCTTGAAGGTACGCTTTTAAGCTTTCTGGCTGCCTCATGTAGTATTTCATCAGGCTTGGCAAAGCAGACTCTAATTAATTGATTTTTGGCCTTTTCGTGCTGAAATGCAGAAAAAGGAACCGTAGCTACACCATATTCAAGAATGAGTCGGGCGCAAAAATCAATATCTGATTCGTCCGAGATCTTGCTATAATCGAGAATCTGATAAAATGTCGATTGGGTCGGGACAAGTTCAAACTTGCTCCCTTTCAATAATGAGATCAACAAATCGCGCTTTTTGTGATACGATTCACAAATAATGTCGAAATCAGGACCGCCCTGTAAAAACTCTGCCAATGCATATTGGGCAGGGGTGTTTACGCTAAATCCCTGAAATTGCTGAATTTTTCTGAATTCACTCATTAACCGCTCAGGGCCAAAAATATAACCTATCCCCCAACCGGTTATATTAAAAACAGGACCGAAACTTGAAACAATTAATGACTTTGAGGCCAGATCCGGAACTGAGGCAAGGCTACGGAATTTTAAACCGTCAAAGACAATATTATCAAATACTTCATTACTCAGGATGACTAGTCTGGTACCATTTGTCATCCTTTTCAGCTGGTCGATATCTTCTTCGCTAAAAATCCTTCCGATCGGATTCTGAGGATTGTTAATAATGATCATTTTAGTCTTCGACGTGACCAACTTTTTAACCTCTTCCCAGTCTATCCGAAAGTCAGGCAGTCTCAGATTCACAAAAATCGGTCGCCCTCCATTTAATTCGATGAACGGTGCATAAGACTCCTGTACCGGTTCAAATATGATTACTTCGTCACCTTCTTTTATAAAAGTGCTGATCGCGGTTGTCATTGCCTGAGCTGGTCCGGCAGTGATGGTAATTTCAGTATCCGGATTAAAGGCGGATTTATTTTGCCGGTTTACCAGCTCTATTATTTGTTCCCTTAATTGCTCTACTCCTTCGACGGGTGAATAATCATTATTCCCAAGTCTCATGTTTTTGCCCACCAGATCAATCAGATGCTCCGGACAAGCGAGATTAGACATTGGAATGGCTAAGTCGATAGCATTAACACCCTCGGCAATTTCGAGAATCGTCGTAAAAGAATTTTTTTTAGGTGTCGGAATTTTTGATGAACTCATTTTAATATAGTCAATTGCTAACCACAAAAGTAGTAATATTTTTTATCGTACCATTTAAATTTTTCTATTCAGAATCTGTAGGTGCAAAATTCTTGTATTTTTATCGTTATATGGTTATTAATGAAGTATTAACCGGAGTATTTCAAGGGATTTTATATTCAGCTTATTTCCAAGGTGAAGACCATAATAGTCGATTATAAAATTGAGAAAAACATCCCTTAATCCCTGAACCGGTTTAAATTCAGACAAATTCTGATACCCCATATTTAATAATTTAGCCAGAACTGAACTTTCCGTATTTTTCAGAAACCAAGGATGATCGGGTGGCGTAAGGACAAACTTTCCGGCAATCATATCAAAAAACTGATTCGATGGCGAGTAGTTATTGGTAGGGGCAAACCCAAGATACCGGGATAACTGAAGTAAAAATATAAGATGATAATTTGCTACACCATCTTCGATTAAATCAAGCATCTCTATGGAATGAAACAGGAAATTAAACAATTCGGGTCGTGATTCTTCCTCCCGAAGCACTTTATTCAGCAATTCGGAAAGAAAAATAGCCTGAGTCGATTTCGGAATTTCATATGGAATAGATCCAAAAGGGAGAATGTTCCTAATCTCTCTGGCCCTTTGCAATTCCCGGCCATGTTTGAAATCGACTTCCATCTCCAACAAAGAGAGTTGGCGAAGAAGGTTTGCCTTAACCGCTGATTTCTTCCCATGGATTCCCTGCATGATAAACGACATCCGACCAAATGTCTCAGTATAAATTGTTGTAATCATGCCGGTTTCGCCATATTTCATACTGTGAAGGACGACTCCGCGGGTTTTTTGCAGCATTGTGGAAGGATTAAACAGTGATTATTTTAAATTCCTCAAATAGTCGACTAATCGCTCAACTGCCTGTCCACGATGACTGATCTGATTTTTTTCATTGGAAGACATTTGTGCAAACGAATGGACATAGCCGTCAGGTATAAAAATCGGATCATACCCGAAACCATCCTGACCCTGCTTTTCGGAAAGTATTTTTCCATCAACGATTCCCTCAAATTGATTCTCCATCCCTTCAATAACCAATGAAATCACACACCTGAAACGAGCCTTCCGGTTTGCTTGGATGCCCAGTTTTTCCAAAACCTTAGTCATGTTTGCATCAGCACTTTTATCTTCTCCGGCATAGCGTGCAGAGAAGACCCCAGGCTCATTGAAAAGTGCTTCGATTTCAAGACCAGTATCGTCAGCGAAGCAGTTTATCCCATATTTATTCCAGATGTAAAAGGATTTCTGGCTGGCATTGACTTCAAGGGTTGGCCCTGTTTCAGGAATTTCTTCGAAACATCCGATATCATTCAGACTTAACAGTTCGAATTCTGAAGGAAGAATTTGCCTTAGCTCCCTTAGCTTGTGATCATTATTCGTAGCAAATACCAGTTTTCTCATCATAAGTAGAAGGTTTTGGCACAAATTTAAACTAAAACACAATCAGAATAACACCATCGTTTACACCTTGTTGTATTTATCTTTTAAAAAGACATGGGCGTGATTATTTCGTTACATATTCGTGGCTGAATTAAGTGTATAAATTAGTATTTTTACTCCCTGATATCACAGGTCTGCCATAGATTTTATCCGAAAAAAGGACTATTGGGATCAATGATTTTTTAAGCTGTTTCGATGAGTAAAAAATCGGTCGTTATTGTAGGGGCTGGTGTGGCTGGAATGGCAACCGCCATCATTCTGGCGAAAAATGGATTTGATGTAACTGTCTTTGAAAAGAACTCCCAGGCAGGAGGCAGGTGCAGCCAGATTGTCAGTAATGGACACAGATTTGATTTGGGAGCGACGATTTTGCTCATGCCTTCGATCTATCGTGAAGTTTTCAGGACATTGGGGCTGAATTTTGATGAATGCTTTGATTTAAAGGATCTTTCATCGATCTATAAATTATATTTCGGGAACGGGGAGCGCCTGGTGATTTCGAAAGACGAGGCTCTGATGAAAATGCAGCTCGAAGCGATGGAACCCGAAAGTTTTAAACGGTACAAAGCCTATCTGAAAGCAGGGTATGAGTTTTTCCGGGATTCTTACAAAAACCTCCTGGCGCGTAATTTTTACACGTTATTTCAATTTGCCAATCTTGCTAATCTGATGTTGCTTTTCCGGTTAAAAGTATATCTTAAGCATCAGACATTTATACGTAGATTTTTTAAAAATAAGAATTTACAGCAGGCGTTTACATTTCAGAATATTTACGTCGGACAGAACCCGTTAAAGGCGCCCGCACTTTTTTCAATGCTATCAGCCACCGAAATGGTTGAAGGTGCTCTCTTCCCGGTTGGCGGAATGGGCCGTATCCCTTCAAAGCTTGAGTCAGTCGCGAAAGAGTGTGGGGTAAAATTCGTTTTTAACAAGATTGTGACAAAAATAGATATCGATGGTAAAAGAGCCAATCAGCTTATTTGTGATGACGGCACCATCACAAAATTTGACCTTTTTGTTGTGAATTCAGATTTGCCGTATGCATACCGGAATTTATTACCGGACAAAGGGTTATCCGGTCGTATGGAAAAAAATACCTATGCTTGTTCTGCGCTAGTTTTTCATTGGGGACTCAGCAAACCCTTTCCCGCTTTTGAACATCACAATATCTTTCTTTCCAAACAATATAAGGAGAGTCTTGATGCCATTTTTGATCACTATTCATTATCCGCATATCCTAGTTTTTATGTGCATGCACCTGTCCGGACAGATGCCTCAGCAGCACCTGAAAATGAAGATTCTATATCGGTAATTGTCCCTATCGGACATCTGAATGAGAAGAATCATCAGGATTGGGAAGCTCTGAAAAAGGGTGCCCGGCTGGGGGTATTGGAACGGCTGAAAATTGAGGGGTTTATTGATCTGGAAGAGCATATCAAATTTGAAGTGTGTTATACGCCCCAGGCCTGGAAATCTATTTATAATGTTTCCAGAGGATCGGTATTCGGAAGTATTGGTCATCAAATTATGCAGATGGGATATTTCAGACCTCATAACCGGCACGATCGATATAAAAATCTCTACTTTGTTGGTGGCAGCACCCATCCCGGGAATGGAGTTCCGCTTGTTCTGCTTTCCGCAAAACTCACCTCAGAACGGATATTGAAAGAGAACCACCCGGGTGATATCCGATCGGAGGAAATAAATACCTAATATCTTATTATTGAACCTATTCGCAATGGAAAAACGGCTGGATACATATCTGACAATTTTCAACCAATTGGATTTCGAAAAGATAATCGATCATCCGAATATCCTAATTGCAGCCAATTTCTGGGATGCAGATCGGTTTTTAGCTGCAAAAACCTGTTACCGCTTTATGCGGGAAATTGACGATCTGATTGACAATCACAAATCTGAAAACCGGCAAATTGCCCCCCAGGAGAGGGAGTCCTTCGAAAAAAAAGTGATTCAATGGATCGATTCAGCACACGAGGAGAACAGGTGTAATTCACACGACAACAAGTTGATTGCCACCATAAAAAATTACAAGATTCCGCGCTGGACGATGGAAGCTTTTGCCCGGTCTATGATATATGATATTTATCATGACGGATTTGCAACGCTCGATATTTTCCTGGATTATTGCAGCGGAGCATCCATTGCCCCGGCATCTGTCTTCGTTCATCTTTGTGGAATTAGGCCAGACGGCATTGAATTCAGGAATCCTGATTTTGATGTCAGGAAAGCGGCTGTTCCATGCGCCGTATTTAGTTATATTGTTCATATTATCAGGGATTTTCAGAAAGACCAGCACAATAATCTCAACTATTTTGCAGATGATTTGATTGCTGAACATGGTTTAGATCGTCGGCAATTGAAACAGATCAGTGAGGGGGGCGAAATCCCTTCCGGATTCAGGGAGATGATCCGGAAATATTATCTTTTGGCAGATGAGTACAGACTGGCGACTTATCGCATGATTCAGGAAATTAAACCTAAGGTGGCACCCCGATACCAGTTAAGTCTTGAAATAATTTTCGATTTGTATCTGATGGTTTTTGAGCGGATCAATCCGGAAACGGGACATTTCACTACCGCGGAACTCAATCCTTTTCCCCGGGAGATTCGCGAGAGAGTTTATCGCACCATCCTGGCATTCCAGGAAGCGAGGTAATCTGAGCCAGTAAATAATTGACCATATTTTGACTTTTCCATTTTTACCAAATTAAACTATCTTGTGATGCATTTAAAATGGAATTTGCTTTATTTGCCTTATGGGATTATGGCTTGTGATAATTGAAAATAACGATCCTAATTTGTTTGGTGATTCCAGTTTTGCAGCTATTTCAATTGATTTAACATCCAGGAGGTATGACAAAAAATATTGAAATTAAATGTATTAATTCGAACAGTGACAGTTTATTTCCACTTGGAACTACACTGGCAGAAATTGCCCTGACGCTGAATATTCAGACCGATGGGCCTATTCTGGGAGCATATGTCAATCATCGTCCAAAACCGTTGGACTATGATCTGGTAAAGCCGCGTGTAGTTGACTTTATCGATTATTCATGCCGTGACGGACAGCGAATGTATCTGCGCACCCTCTCTTTTATTCTCTTTGCGGCAATCCGAAATCTATGGCCTGATGCCCGGCTTAAAATAGATCATGCCATATCAAAGGGATACTATTGTGAAATAGAGAAGCTGGAAAGGCGGTTGACCGAAGAAGATGTAAGGAGGATTAATGAGGAGATGTGGGCAATTATCCGGAAAAACATTCCGGTGGAGCGGAACATGGTGCTCACCGAAACCGCTATTTCTCTGTTGGAGGCAAACGGTCTTTACCGGAAAGCGGAACTTTACCGTCACTATGGAAGGCTTTATGCCCCGATTTATCTGCTCGGGGATCATGTCAATTTCTTTTATGGGCATATGCTCAGCTCCACGGGGTGTATCACCAATTTTGGAGTTGAAAAATATTACGATGGGTTCCTGCTACGTTTCCCACCGCTGAATAACTTGAATGCGCTGGAACCTGTAATTAAACAGGATAAGCTTTTTGGAATCTTCAGAGAACATAAAAAATGGGCTGAGATTCTCAGGGTTGAAGATATCCCACGTCTAAATGCGGTGAAACAAGACAATCAATACAGTAATCTGATTAAAATCTCGGAAGCGCTGCATGAAAAGAAGATCGTTGAAATTGCTTCAGCGATTACCGAAAGAAAAGATCAGGTGAATATTGTCCTGATTGCCGGGCCCTCGAGCTCGGGGAAGACAACCTTCAGTCGAAGATTAGGTATTCAATTGGCTGTTAACGGATTGCATGCCATTGAAGTGTCAGTGGACGATTTCTTTGTAAATCGTGAATTTACACCTGTTGATGAAGCGGGGAACTATGACTTTGAGGCGTTGGAAGCGATAGATGTCCCCTATCTGAATGATTTTCTCCTTCGGTTGATCGCAGGTGAGGAGGTTGCCGTGCCAAGGTTTGATTTTCAGCTTGGACAACGGAGGTTCAACGGGAAGACTATGAAAATGGAGAAGGATAACATCCTGATTATTGAAGGGATACATGGACTAAACCCCGAATTGACATCCCGGATAGACCGTGAAAAGACCTATCGCATCTTCGTTTCAGCATTAACCCAGATCTCGATTGATGAACACACCTATATTCCGACAACTGACAACCGACTGATTCGCAGGATTATTCGTGACAGTAAATACCGCGGTTACGATGCCCGGACAACTATTCAACGATGGCCAAGTGTTCGTCGAGGTGAAGAAAAACATATCTTCCCATTTCAGGAAAATGCTGATATCATGTTTAACTCGGCACTGATCTATGAACTGGCTGTCCTCAAAAGACATGTAAGTCATTTGTTAAAACAGGTAAAGGAAAATACACCGGAATATTCCGAGGCGGTACGTTTATCGATCTTTATCTCCTATTTTGACTATATTCCCGAAGAGGAGATCCCACCCACTTCGGTATTAAGAGAGTTCTTAGGTGGAAGTAGTTTTAATTATTAAATATCAAACAGTTAAATATGTCTTCAATCAGAATAAAATCCGTTTTTATAATCGTTTGCCTTTGGGTTTTTCTACCCGGAATTCAGGATCTGAAGGGGCAAAGTCTGAAAGAAATCGAGTCAGCCCGCGTTTTGTTACCAAATGGCTGGAAGCTTACACCAGTCGGAAAAATGTTGCCCGTAGGCGATCTGCCCTTGAATATCGCGGTGTCCCGATCCGGGAAGTTGCTTGCCGTGACCAACAATGGTCAGAGTGATCAAAGTATTCAACTCATCGATCCCGAAAAATATGAGATACTGGATTCTGTCGTGATTGCAAAGGGATGGCTTGGACTCACCTTTTCAAAAGATGAGAAGTCAATATATGCATCAGGGGGTAATGATAACTGGATCATGAAATATCAGATTAAAAACCAAAAATTGGTTCCGGAAGATACCCTGATCCTTGGTAAACGATGGCCAAACCCCATTTCAGTAACTGGTATCGCAGTGGATGACCGTAAACAGATCCTTTACGCGGTTACCAAAGAAAATAATTCACTGTATCTCTTCGATATAAAAGAAAAAAAAGTAAAAAAGCAAATCCCATTGGGAGGGGAGGCCTATACCTGTATGCTATCAGATGATTGTAAAATACTCTACATCTCCTGCTGGGGATGTAACAAAGTGATTTTATTTGATACTCAGGAACAACGTTTGACCGGCTCTATTCCTGTCGGAGATCATCCAAATGATTTATGCCTGTCTAAAAATGGCAAATATTTGTATGTCAGTAATGCCAACGATAATTCGGTATCGGTTATTTCGATCGAGAAAAACAGGGAAATTGAAATCCTGAACACTGCGCTTTACCCGAATACTCCATCCGGTTCAACTCCTAACAGTTTAGCTCTTAGTGCGGATGAAAAGACTTTATACATTGCCAATGCAGATAATAACTGTCTTGCTGTTTTTGATGTTACCGATCCGGGGAACAGTAAGAGTAAAGGGTTTATCCCTACTGGCTGGTATCCAACCTGCGTGCGCGTTTCAAAAAGCATTGTCTATGTCACCAATGGCAAGGGTTTAACTTCAAAACCAAATCCATATGGTCCAAATCCGATGAGTAAACGTGAAGGGGTCGTTTATCAGAAAGGGACTAAAGCGAAGGTGAATATACAATATATTGGTGGATTATTTACCGGCACCTTAGCCTCCATTCCAGAACCGACTGATATTCAGCTTAAAATATATTCCCAGGCGGTTTACAACAATACGCCCTACCATAAGGAAGCTGAGTTGATCTCTGCGGGGGAATCTGGCAATCCGATTCCAAACCGGGTTGGTGACAAATCCCCTATAAAGCACGTTTTTTATATTATAAAAGAAAATCGAACCTACGATCAGGTGCTTGGAGATGTAACCGAGGGGAACGGAGATAGTACCCTTGTTCTATTCGGAAGGAAAATTACCCCGAACCAACATGCCTTAGCTCAGCAATTTATTTTACTTGATAATTTTTACGTAGATGGAGAAGTCAGTGCTGATGGACATAACTGGACCATGGGAGCATATGCCACAGATTACCTTGAAAAAAACTGGCCGACTATTTATGGTGGCAGAGGGGGAACCTATCCTGCAGAGGGGGAACGTGAAATAGCCAATAATAAAAATGGATTCCTATGGGATTTCTGCAAACGATTTGGGGTGACTTACCGGAGCTACGGGGAGTTTATCTCAGATTTCGACACTCCCAATATTCCGGTATTAAAAGACCATTATTGTCATAATTACTCAGGTTTTAATTTAGGGGTTCGCGACACCTTCCGTTTCTCCATGTGGAAACATGACTTTGATTCGCTGCTAATTGCCGGAAAGGTTCCGGGTCTCAATACCATTCGTTTTAGCAATGATCATACAGCAGGTTTAAAAGTAGGTTCTTCTACTCCATTTGCCTCTGTTGCTGACAACGATCTTGCAGTAGGGCTCTTCATTGATTATCTGAGTCACTCGTCGATCTGGAAAGAGAGTGTTGTGTTAATAGTGGAAGATGATGCACAGAATGGCCCGGATCATGTTGATGCACACCGATCACCTGCTTATATTGCCGGGGGCCTTGTGAAACAGGGCTTTGTGGATCATACAATGTACTCTACTTCTTCTATGCTCCGGACCATCGAGTTGATCCTGGGTTTGCCTCCGATGAGTCAGTATGATGCCTCTGCAGAACCCTTATGGAGATGTTTTGACCAATCAGCGATCCATCCTCCTTTTCGATTCGTGCCCAGTTTGATTGATTTAAACCTGAAAAACACCGTAATCAATAAATTATCCAAACTGAGTGGAAAATTCGAATTTAATAAGGAAGACCGGATTCCCGATGATCAGTTTAATATTGTCCTATGGGGAGCTGTTCATGGTCTGAATTCACCTTGTCCTGTTCCTGTTCATGCTGCATTTTTTGCTGCAGCCAAAGGTGAAGGGAAGGATTAAAGTTGCATTTAAGGCAATGAATAGTACTAACGGTGAATGCCGTTCGTTTTGGGAGATTGTAATCTGCAAACATTAAGATTACTAGGTTATAATTGTTTTACTTTTATTTATAAAATGCTTTTTATGAGACGATTAGCTGTTTTTTCTTGTCTTTTCTTTATGGGAATCGGGGTATTTGCCCAATTGAATCTGTCACCGGTATCTATCACACCAAAGAAGCAGGCCACTCATTCAGATAGTATGAAATCAAAGGGAGGAGCTCCTGCCCAGCAGCACAAAAAAATGATCCTGGCCTTGGATACCCTGACCATGAGTGATTATACGCTGAGTATCGAACGGGTGAATGATAACCTGAATGCCATTGGGGATAGTGCCAAATTAGGATTTGAGGTGGTGAAGATTGCCAGAAGAATCGATTTCATGACGAGTAACATCAAGCTCATCCGGCAAAATATCAGGGACAGAAATACGGTTTTTAATATTAAGAACCAATATCTTTATCAGACTTTTACAGCGAAACTGGATGAGGAAACTGATCAGATTCATGATCAGCTGGGCAATTTGTACCAGAGAGTATATCATGCCAAACATCATTTGAAAGGGGTATTGGCAGATTCCATTTTCAGGAAGTTATATGCGGATAAGGAACTTCGCACAACTTTTGACAAAAAGCTGATCCGCCTCGAATGGAAGTGGAACAGAACCGATAGTCTGACCAAAGCGAACGTTGACACCCTGAATGCGATGAAAGTCAGATTATCAGACAATTCGATTACTTTATCGAATATGCTGAACATGCTGAATAACCGGCTGGATAAGGCAGGACCAAAGTTGCTCGGACCGGAAGTAAGCCATTTATGGGAAACCGGAAGGGAGAAAGCCGCAGGGTCAGAGCCCCTAAAAAACCCAATAAGCATAATGGACAGTGAACAAAAGGCAGTCGGATATTATATAACCCAGACTTCCGGGGAGAGGACCCTGGTCGTGGTTTTTGGAATTCTGCTATTTACCTGGCTATTTCTCAAACGAAAGCTAATAACCACATTAAGGCATAATAATACCTACAGCTATTTAAATCTTCATTACCTGAATAACTTTCCGGTTCTTTCGCTGGTCGTTTTATTGCTATGCCTCATGCCATTTTTCGATGCCTATGCACCTACTTCATATATATCCATAGAATATTTCCTTTTGCTGGTTGCTTCGTCCATTATTTTACAGAGCAAGGTGGATCGTCTATTTCTGATAAACTGGTATGCGCTTGCGGCCTTGTTCATTGCCGATGTCCTTGCCTATTTTTTGATTGAGCCAACACTTGGAGAAAGGTTATTGCTTTTAGCCATCCATGCGGGTATCGTTCTATTCACAGTCCGACTCTACCGTACCTTGCGAAAAGAGACGCCCTATGTCGCATTTATAAAATCAGCTCTTGTTATCGGTATCATATTAGCTGGGGCGGGCATATTGGTGAATATATTTGGCCGGTTCTCACTTTCGGGGATGGTAGGTATAGCCTCAATATTCGCTGTTACACAAGCTGTGGTCTTAATCCTCTTTGTAGAAGTGATTTTAGAGATTATTTTGATTCAGCTTTTAAGCAGCCGGTTGAAAAAGGGGATTGACAAACCTTTTGATAGTAGTATCGTGATTGACAAAATCAAAATGCCATTGATACTTATTGCGGTCCTAATATGGCTGATCATGTTTACCTCCAATTTAAACATCTATCATACACTCAGTAATGAAGTGGTTGAAGTGCTAACCCGAACCAGAACACTTGGGAGTATCTCCTTTCAACTGCTGAGTGTAATTCTGTTTTTCGTAATCATCTGGTTTGCACACATTTTGCAACGACTTTTAAGCTTTTTATTTGGTGAAATCGGAATGGAGGCAGAGGATCTGACCACTGAAACTAAAGGTCAACATTCCCGGTTGCTTATCACCCGTTTGCTGGTGTTGATTGGTGGTTATCTGATAGCCATTGCAGCATCCGGATTACCGATTGACAAACTAACCTTTTTATTGGGTGCTTTAGGCGTAGGTATCGGTATGGGGCTGCAAAGTATTGTGAACAACTTCGTGTCGGGTATAATCCTGATCTTTGATGGATCTTTGCAGATTGGAGATGAAATAGAAGTAGCCGGACAGGCGGGAAAAGTGAAAGAGATCGGATTGCGTTCCAGTACACTCCATACTCCTGACGGTGCCGAAGTTATTATTCCAAATGGGAATATCCTGGCGCAAAACATTGTAAACTGGACCTTCAGCAACAATGAAAGGAGGGTTGTGCTCACCTTTTCACTGAAAGGCAATGAATTGGATGCCAATATAATTAATGAAATAATTAATGGGACAATCAAAAATATTCCCAATGTGGTCTCCAAAAGAAAACCAGTTATTTTATATACCAAAGTAACACCCGAAACCTGTTCCCTAACCATCCGTTTTTGGAGTATCATAAGCAATGCCGATCAGGTAAAGAGTGAAGCGATGCTTCGACTGAGTGCCGCATTTCATACCAGGGAAATTGGTTTTGAATAAATCCCCAAACTGAATCCGACAAATCATGAAATCCGAATCTTCTCCCTTTGTACCAAAACAAGATCGCCGCAGTTTTGTAAAGTCCCAGCTCATCTTTGCCCTCGGCGCATGTGCGACAGGTGTAAATATCTCAAAAGCATACTCTGCTCCATCCCATCCGTTAAGTCCCGTGGTAAATTCTTCGGAGGAACTTCGGGCGAAGTATCAGGAATGTTTGGGTGGTCCTTTCCCTGAACGGGCTTCCTTAAACACACAAATTCGGGAAATCACTCAAAAGGATGGATATCGTATTGAATCTTTGACTTATGAATCGCAAAACGGGGAAAAAATACCGGCATTACTTTTAGTGCCAGATCGGGTTAATGCAGATCATCCGGCACCCGCGATAGCTGTTTGGCATCAACACAACGGGCAATATTATTTGGGTAAATCGGAACCTGCAGGACTGGCCGGGAATCCGATGCATTTTACCGGAGTTGCCCTGGCCAAGGAAGGATATGTAGTCCTTTGTCCCGATGCTCTTTGTTTCGGAGAGCGGCAAGACCCTGCAGGAAAACTAAAAGATGGGGCATACGAACGCTTTGAGTTTCTAAGGGAAGTTGTCAGAGGTCGCTGCCTTGCCTGGAGAAATGTTTTTGAAATGAAACGAGCCATTGACCTTCTCTGTTCCCGCGCTGAAGTTAAACAGGACCGGCTGGGCTGCTATGGTCACTCGATGGGTTCGACACACTCATGGCTTGTTGGTCCGCTGGAGCCCCGGCTTAAATGCGTAGTCGGAAACTGTTGTCTTCCAACCTATGATGGCATCGAAGAGGAACATCTGCTGCATTGTTTTCCAAATTTCGTACCCGGATGGAAAAAATACGGCGATACACCCGATATCGCTGCATTGATTGCTCCAAGAGCACTTCACCTGAATCTTGGAGAGATGGACACGGGAACTCCTATTGAATCAGCCCGCCTTGGAATACAAAGGATTAGAGATGCCTACCGGAAGGCAGGTGTACCAGATAAGTTTACCTTTTTTATCGAACCGGAAACCGGACATGTGCTGAGTGATGCCATGTGGAAATATGTGAAAGCGTGTTTCGAACTATATTTGAAAACTGACTGACAAGACCATCCGTCAAATTTTAAGGATTTGATGTTAATTTATTCCGGAAATCATCTGCAATTAATTTGAATCCGGGATGTAACATTTTATCACATTCCCCGTCTTCTAAGAGAATTCTAAAACTTAACTAATGAAAAAATCAATTCTGATTCTATTCTTTGTCCTGGTTTCAGGACAAATGGTTCTAAAGGCGCAGGATACAGTCCAGGTAAAAGTGCTGGGCAAAAAACTTGTAACAGTAGTCGATGGCAATGGTCAAAATACCGATGTGACTGTTGGCAATGACAGGGTTCGCATCAAGGAGGGGACAGCAGACACAATCAAAATCCGTGTTGGGAGGAGGGCATTGATGATCACCGATGGAAGGCATGGATCAGCGATCCGGTTTGAGCGACTTGATGATCTGGAACTTTCAAGATGGACTGGCCATAAACCGAAGTTCAAAGGACATTGGACCGGATTCGAGATGGGTGTCAACTCGTTTGCCAATGTAAATTACAGCGGGTATACTCCAAATTTCATGGATTTGAACCATAACAAATCCTTTGAAGTTGGCATTAACTTTCTTCAGTATGATTTTGGGCTTCAGCGGAATCTGACCAATATTGGGCTTGTTACCGGTTTGGGACTGACCCTGAATGATTATCGTTTTTCGAATAAAAACACAATCGAAAATTATAACGGTGTGGTTCGACCGGTAGACCTTGATCCTAATGGGCTATCAAAGTCAAAACTCTCAACTTCTTTCCTGACAGTGCCTGTAATGATGGAATTCCAACTCCCGATAAGCGGGCATTGCAAACCATTTTATGTTTCAGGAGGTGTAATTGGGGGATTAAAATTAGGTTCCCACACCAAGGTGAAATATCATGCGGACAAATCAAAAAGCCATGACGACTTCAATATCAATCCTTTCCGTTACGGAACCACTGCCCGTATCGGATACAGGGGAATCAACCTGTATGGGACCTATTATTTTTCCGACTTTTTCAGAAGTGGCCGTGGTCCGGTGATGAATCCGTTTACAGCCGGGATTGTTCTGATGAACTGGTGATTAAAAAGAATGCAGTAAACTTTTCGTCGTTTACTGCATTCTACAAATTCAAAAATCATAGGACCTGTTACAGCGGAATATTCCCATGCTTTTTCAGCGGATTTGATTTGTGTTTGTTTTGAGTCATTTCCAGTGCCTGGATTATTTTGAAACGGGTTTGTGATGGAATGATGATCTCGTCGATATACCCCAGTTCTGCAGCCTTATAAGGATTTGCAAACTTCTCGCGGTAATCCTCTATCTTTTGGGCAAGTTCTTCTTCATTCATCTTCTCGCGGTGAATAATCTTGACAGCTCCGTCGGCTCCCATTACGGCTATCTCTGCAGACGGATAGGCGAAGTTAACATCTCCGCCAATGTGTTTGCTGCTCATCACATCATAGGCACCCCCATAGGCTTTTCGGGTAATCAGCGTAACTTTGGGAACAGTGGCTTCCGCAAAGGCGTACAGAAGTTTTGCTCCATGCCGGATGATTCCACCATATTCCTGGGATGTACCCGGAAGGAAACCAGGTACATCTACAATGGTTACAATCGGAATGTTAAAGGCATCGCAAAAACGGACAAACCGGGCACTCTTTACGGATGAATTGATGTCGAGAACACCTGCAAGACTAGCGGGCTGATTGGCAACAATCCCGACACTGCGACCGGCAAAGCGGGTAAAGCCGATGATCATATTCGGAGCAAAGGCTGGTTGGATTTCAAAAAAGTTATGGTCGTCAGCAATGCTGTTGATCAACTCCTTCATATCGTAGGCTTTATTCGGATCATCAGGAATCAGGGTATCCAGATTCTTATCTTCCCGGTGAATGTCATCTTTAAAATCGATCGAATGGGGCTCTTCCAGGTTATTGGAAGGGAGATATCCAATTAATTCGCGGATCATCAGCAAGGCATGATCTTCGTTATCGGCCGTTAAGTGGGCAACACCGCTTTTGGCATGATGTGTTGAAGCACCGCCAAGTTCCTCTTTGGTTACATCCTCGTGGGTGACCGCTTTCACAACATCGGGGCCGGTCACAAACATATAGCTGGTATCCTTGACCATGACAATAAAGTCTGTAATAGCCGGTGAATAGACAGCTCCTCCGGCACAAGGCCCTAAGATTGCCGAGATTTGTGGAATCACCCCTGAACTCATCACATTGCGGTAGAAAATATCGGCGTACCCTGCCAGACTTTCGATCCCTTCCTGGATACGGGCCCCTCCGGAATCATTCAATCCAATGAGCGGTGCACCCATCTGCATGGCAAGATCCATGATTTTTATAATCTTATCTGCATTGGCACGGCTCATGGTCCCACCGAAAATGGTAAAATCCTGTGCAAAAGTATAAACCAGTCTTCCATCGATTTTCCCATACCCTGTGACAACACCATCACCCGGGAATTTGGAGTTCTCCATTCCAAAATCGTGTGAACGGTGAACAACAAACTTATCCAGTTCGACAAAAGTTCCGGGATCAATCAGTACCGCAATCCTTTCGCGTGCGGTTTTTCTCCCTGCTGCATGTTGACGATCAATACGATCTTGTCCACCACCCGATTCTGCTTCCAGATTTCGCGCAATGAGCCTTTCAAATTTATCCTGCTCTGATGACATATTCTGTATTTATTGATTTTAATTTTCTTCCTTTTCAGGCTTCAGTCTCTTCGTCAATGACTACCAAAAGCTGGTTATTGTCGACTGTATCGCCCTCTTTTACTGGTACCTCTCTGACAATTCCGCGGCTTCCAGCCTTGAATTCGCTCTCCATCTTCATG
>Ga0364874_10189_pt1 | contig 32184 bp, 26 predicted proteins | sample ExccelAu500001D4_2_FD_206922 | JGI IMG/M metagenome (GOLD analysis project Ga0364874, IMG submission 206922) | Enriched cells from Trout Bog Lake Hypolimnion, Wisconsin, USA - BchlTB.Aug07.5000.01.D4 | ecosystem: Environmental > Aquatic > Freshwater > Lake > Hypolimnion/Profundal zone | place... | reverse complement strand
CTCCGGGTTTTCTATTGCCACTGTCAGGCACAATATGCGGCGAGCGCAGTCCGGCAAATTTGTCAAAGCCAGAGAGATTTTCTTTGAGTTAAAGGCAGCGTCGTATCGATCCGCGGTCTGCCGACTGAAAAACAGCTTCTCAAAAAGAGCCCCGGGGCTGACGCCCCGGGGCTGAATGAATTGGGATGCTTCGTTCCTAACCTAATCTCACCTAAATTCCTAGAGGATTGATTACCTCTTCTTTCCACCTTTTTTAACTTTCTTGGCAGCCGGCTTAACAGCTTTTTTCGGTGCCTTGGCAGCGGCTTTCTTAGCCGGTTTTTCTGTCTTTGGCTTTTGAATTACCAAGGATGGTTGCTTTGAGCGACCATTGACGATGTCCTTGAGCTCCTTGCCTGCGCGGAAGGCTGGTACTTTGGCAGCAGCGATCTTCAACGGGGCTAGTGTGCGCGGATTACGTCCTGTGCGGGCTTTGCGCTGACGGCGCTCGAAAGTTCCAAAACCAACGAGGGTAACCTTGTCGCCCTTGGAGAGAGCACCTGTTACAGCGTGAATTAATGCGGACAATGTACGGGTCACTTCGGACTTCGGTTGCTCAGTGAGTTTTGCCACTGCGTCAACGAGCTCAGCTCGGTTCATTTATGTTCCTCCATTCAAGATAGACATCCTAACCCATTCGCAAGGAAGAATATCATCACGATCTCTATTAGACAAGTGATTCTGCCTGGAAATCATCAAAATTTTTTTTGACTGTTTTGCTCAAACAGACAGGACAAGGGCATCGCCAAAGCCGGGGAAAATCCCGAATATTCAGACAGGGCATGAATAGCAACGATCAGAGTGTTGATATTTTTGCGTGCCACTGAGACTCAGACGCAATCAGGTTTATATACTTCTGTGACAAAATCGATATGCACGGGTCCCTGTCAAGGATTTTTTCTTCGCAGCAGCAATTCTGAAGCTCTGCCTGTAATCGCCCGGCAAAGCCTTTTTCAGTTGCATAATTCTTTTGTAAGAGTCCGTTCGCCTTACGCCTTTTTTCTACATTTCCGGACAAGTCAGCAGGGCTCAGCTGCTCGAATTCGTCTTCAATCCCGGCAACCTAGCCTGTATGCGTGCCGGTAAGAGCGCTTAATTCTTGATCCGCTTCGCCTGGTTTTCTAGAGGCTCAAACGGCTGGGCAACAAGAACGCTTATAATTGATGGTCTTTGTAGAAAGGGATTTACGAATGGCTCCTCGACTTTCACGCACTCTAGCCCCGTCTTTCGCACTGGCACTAACTCTCACCCTCAGTCTCTGCAGAAATACTCTGGCTGAAAATAACACCGGCGCCTCGCCGGCAGCTCCGGCTTCCAGCGACTGGATCATGTACCACCAGAACCCGGAGCACACGGGCAGCATCTTTCAAGATGTACCCTTCCCCCTTCCGGCAGGCAAATTGAAATGGAGTTTTCCGGCCGAAGGTGGTATTGATTCTTCGCCGGCAGCCATAAAAGGAGTCATATACGTAGGCTGCGATGACTTCTATTTATATGCAGTTGACGCACGGCTTGGCAAGATGCTCTGGCGCGCAAAACTGGGCGGGGCGATCAAATCATCGCCCCTGGTCTACGGCAGTACGGTATTCGTCGGTTCCGAGGATTCCAAACTTTACGCCCTCGATGCTCGCAGCGGCAAAGAACTGTGGAGCTTTACAGCCCGGGACAGGATTTCATCGCCACCGGTGCCCTGTCATAATAATGTTCTTGCAGGCAGTTGGGACGGAAGCCTGTACGCGGTCGACATGAAGACCGGGACACTTGCTTTCAAGTTTGAAACTGAAGGCAGAATCACAGCCGCGCCTACCATAGCCAACAACTGTATTTATCTGAGTTCGCATGATGGAAGTCTTTATGCTCTGTCAGCCGAGAACGGATCGCTTCTCTGGAAATTCAAAACAGGCAACAAAATTTATGCCACGCCCATGGTGATGGATGGACTGGTCTACTTCGGGAGCTGGGACAAGACATTTTATGCCGTTGACGCTCAATCGGGAAAAGCTGTTTGGAAGTTTGCCGGAGCCGAGACTTTCAGCATCTCGCCCGTGGGTGCCAGAGGGAAAGTGTTTGTCGGAAATGATGATTTGAAAATGTATTGTCTTGACGCAAAAACCGGCAAAATGTACTGGAACAGGGGTATCAACAGCCCGGTTCCGTTTCTTTCTTCCTCGCCGGCGCTGGCTGGCGCATCACTCTTCCTGGGAAGCTCTGATGGAAATGTTTACTGTCTCGATGCGCGAAACGGCGGCATCAAATGGAAATATAAGACACAGCGACCAATCATCAGCTCGCCGGCCATTGTACCCGGAGGAGTTTGTGTAGGGAGCCAGGACGGCAATCTCTATTGTTTACAATAAAAGCAGAGGCAATACAGGGTATACAGCTGACGAGATCATTTTGAAACCAGGCAGGAATCAAGCCCGGGAGCGCCGGCATCCTGCCGGCATGTATGAACAGCAATTTTGGATTTACAGTCCATTCCAGATTGCCTGGTCCACACTTTCAATTCGATCGATTTTCCAGTTCCCATCTTCTTTTTTAACCGTGAAACATTCATAGCCCCGCGGTTTAGTATAAAACATGACAGTATCAATCATTATCCGGATCTCATCAGGTTTGACATCGCGCACTTTCGTAGCCTGCGCCGGAGGGAGTTTTTCACCTGTCGGCATGGTCATCGGCGGTACGCTTCCATCATCAGAAAGTCTTTCTTTCTGGTTGCGATAGTCTTGAAATGATTCTTTCTTGTGTGTTTCAGCAAACTTTTTTTCAGCCAGCTCCGCGGATAATCCCTTATATGTTTTTTTAACGAAGTTTGTGCTCAACATGTTGAAAACGTCGTCATAGTCTTTATCGGCAAGACGCGCGAAATAGTTCTCGACAATATTGTTAGCATCACTCACATCGGCATTATCGTCTTCCGTCGGCACATATTTTTCCAGTTCGCCGCTACTGTCGTCGCCTTTGTAGTCCACTTCCCAAACCTTGCCGATCTGCAAATCAAGCGGGCTCCTTGGCGAAAGATTGCCTGTAAGCCGTACCAGCCCGGACTTGGTTTGCAAATGCACTTCAGTTATATAGTTTCGACTTTTGGGTCCGTGCGCAGGATTAGCCTTGACTGAGAGGAAATAGACCGTCCCTTTGCAGTTGTGGGGCACTCTAATGAGGGGCTGCTTGACACCACCACTGCTTGGGCTTTTGTCCACGGCACTTTTAGGCATCAGCATGAACACAGCGCCGCCAACAAGCACGAGAGCCACAAGTCCACCTCCAATCAAGGCAATCGGAGCTGGTTTTTTTGCTGGCTCAAAATGGCTCGTCTGTCTCAAGTTGTGCACACTTTGAGCACTGGCCTTGAGAACATCCAGATCGACTTTCTTAACGGGTTGAGTGGCATCGGCAGTCATGGCACCCTGCACACGGGCGTTTGCCTGCCCCTGTCCCGTAACTGCAAAAACCAGCGCGTTCTTGAATTCAATCATGTCGTGAAAGCGATGTATGGGCTCTTTTTCCAGAGCCGTAAACACTACTGCCTGAAGGTTAAGAGGCAGATTAAGATCTGGACAAACAGTTTCAAAGGGTGGCGGTGGATCTGAAAGATGTTTTGAAGCAGTCTGCACAACATTCTGTCCCCTGAAGGGCGGTTTGCCTGTAAGAGCTTCAAACAGCGTTATCCCCAGCGAATAAATATCGGAACTCGGTTCCAGCTTTTTTCCCATGCATTGCTCGGGACTCATATAAATCGGACTGCCGAAAACCTCACCGGTTTTGGTTAAGTGTTGCGACTCCTTGCCTGACCAGGGCATCAATTTAGCCAGTCCGAAATCGAGCACTTTGACGTGATCTTCGTTACTGCCCTTCATTTTTACCAGCAAAATATTGCTTGGCTTGATGTCCCTGTGAACAACGCCCTTGTCGTGTGCGTACTTGAGACCTTCCATCACTTGCGAAAAAATACGCACGGCACGAACCGGATTCATCGGACCCTGTTCTTTGATGACTTCAGAGAGGCTGTCTCCCTCAAGATATTCCATTACAAGGAATGGTGTTTTGCCATCAATCATGCCGTAGTCATATTGATGGATTAAATTCGGATGCTGCAGGTCGCTGGCTGCGCTTGCCTCCTGTTGAAACCGCTTGACACTCTGTTTGTCTTCCGAGAGCTGGGCATGCAACATCTTGACAGCCACCCAGTGGCCCGGTCGTGTTAAATCCTCAGCAAGATAAACCGAGCCCATTCCTCCCTTGCCGACAAGTTCAACTATTTTGTATTTTTCATTAATTACTTTGCCCAGCTTTTCATCATGCCCAAAAGCAATAAGTTGCGTGCCGTCCTTCGGACAATGCGTAAGAGAGCCCGGAAAAGTCAGATTGCAGGCAAGACACAACTTCTGTGTGGAAGATTGATTATCGCTGCTTGTTGTCGAGCTGGAGTCCACAAATACACCTTTCGAGTAATCTCACTTTAGCTAGGCATGTTACACCAGTAAAGCGCTTTTTGGCTAACTCCCTGAAATTGCCGCCTGACAGCTATTTACTCTCTGCTGCAGGAGGCGCGGCCTCTTCAGAACCCTCCCCGGGCAAATCTTCTTCACGGTCTTCTTTTTTCTGGTCCTTCTTGCTTGCTTGTTTCTTCTTAAAATTTTCTGCGTTCTCTCTGGCGGCAGCTTGAACACGCGCCGACTTCAGTGCCAGGACATATTCCGGCACCTGCATGAGGTACTGCATGGGTTCTATGTACTGGTTACTGTCGTTCTTTATGACCGTGTAATGCACATGTACGCCTGTGGAACGTCCAGTACAACCGGCAAAACCAATCACCTGACCGCGACGAACCCACTGTCCGGGGTGCACGGCATAAGCATTCAAGTGACCGCAAATAACCCTTATGTTCGGATAAGGACAATAAACTTCGACGGCAACACCCATATTGCCCCGATAACCCACCCTGGTTACCGTACCATCCAGCAGATTAAAGACTTTGTCATTAAGCTTGGCTGCCAGATCAACACCATTGTGAAAATCGCCCTTACCCGTTACAGGATGGACCCGAAAGCCAGCTTTCGAGGTCACGACACCCATGCCTACCGGTGTGTAAACCTGATCATCCCGCAGAGGTGAGACCAGCAGACAGGGCACGTAATAACCTTCAAAATAATAAGACAGAGCCGAGATGCTGGACATTCCCCAGGCAACCACGGCCGAAAAGCAGATTAGAATTAGCTTGCGGGTTGTCATGAGTTCAACAAGCCTGGACCGTCCCAGTCTCTCATACCACGATTGCGAACGTCTCATATAAGAACTCTAGCAACAGACAAGCTCCGCTTACAAAAAACGGCTGCGCCCACCGGCGTTAAGTTCAAGCTTTTCCTTCCTCTGCCGTCGAGGCAGCCGCCTTCAGCCTATCATCCAGAATTTCATTTACCAGGTCCGTGTTTGCTTTGCCCTTCAGTGCTTTCATAACCTCGCCAAAAAAGAAGCCTCGAATTTTGGTTTTTCCGGCGCAATAATCAGCAAGTTGCCTGGCATTCCCGGAAAGAACGTTATCGATAGCTGATCTCAGTGCGACGGCATCAGAGACCTGAGCCAGTCCTTTAGATTTTATGTAAGCAGCCACCTCGACCTCGGCATCACTTTGAGAGCGCCCCAGAATATCGAGCAAAATTTGCTTGCCGGTGCCTGAATTCAGCAAACCCGAGGCCACGCTATCAACAATGTCCTTCAAGTTTGCCGGGCTGAGTCGCGTCAGGCAAAGTTCGCGCCTGGACTCATTCAAATAACCCATGGTCGGTCCGAGCAACAGATTTGCAGCCTGTCTGGCTCCGGCACCCAGCTTCAAGGACTCATCATAAAAATCAGCCATTTCCATGTTTTCGACAAGCAAGGAAGCATCCTCGTAACTCAATCCCGCCTCCCTCATATAGCGTTGCCGTCTGGCTTCCGGAAGTTCTCTCAGAGTAGCTGCCAGGGCGTCGACCCACACTCTGCTCACCGAAAGCGGGACGAGATCAGGCTCCGGGAAATAGCGATAATCATGCGCTTCTTCCTTCGAACGCATGGGAAATGTGCTCTGCGTAGCCTCGTTCCAGAGTCGCGACTCCTGCACGACCCGCTCGCCCTTGCGCAGGAGTTCGGTTTGACGCTCTATTTCGGACTGGATGGCTCTCTGAACGGCTTTGAAGCTATTCATGTTTTTGATCTCTGTTTTTGTACCAAGTTTCTCTTCACCCATGGGACGAATCGATACGTTAGCATCGCAGCGAAAGCTTCCCTCCTCCAGGTTACCGTCGCAAACATCCAGATAACGCAAAATCGTTCTCATCTCACTGAGATACCGGCGCGCTTCTTCCGGAGAACGCAAATCAGGCTCGCTGACTATTTCCAGAAGAGGCACGCCGGAGCGATTGAAGTCAACAAGACTGTACTCCGAACCATGCAGCCCGGCAGCGCCGGCATGAACCAGCTTGCCGGCATCTTCTTCAAGGTGCGCGCGCAAAATGCGAATCTTCCTGCCATCCACAACAAGATGCCCATCCTTACAGATAGGATGATCGTACTGTGAAATCTGGTAGGCTTTGGGAAGATCTGGATAGAAATAATTCTTGCGGTCGAATTTGCTGAATTCGGCCACGCGGCAATTGAGAGCGATACCGCATTTAATACCGTACTCCACGGCTTTCTTATTGAGTACAGGCAAGACTCCCGGCATACCCAGACAAACCGGACAGACTTGCTGGTTGGGCTCCGCACCAAAATCAGTGGGACAGGCACAGAAAATTTTTGAGCGCGTTTTCAGTTGAGCATGAACTTCAAGCCCAATTACTGCTTCGTATTCCATTTCCGGCAAAGCCTCTTGCAATTTCTAAGTAATATTATTTGGTGACGCTGCTGTTATTGTTAACGGAAGTACCGTCCTGCAAAGTTGCCCCGGGACTGTCAGCCTGTAGCTTACCAGGACTTCCGAACATCAAATGTACCAGGGGGGCCCGTTTTCCCAGAATTTGATGTAACTGTCTGGCAGCCACATCTACGTCTGCGGCAGCCGTCTTGACTCTTCCAACGGTCTGCGTAATATCCTGGCGGAAGGAGGGGTCCGAAAAAATCGTGTTGGCTTTCGACATGGCCTCCCTGGCGTCCTGCAATGCAACTTTTACGTCTGAGCGCAGCCCCTTGTCGTCAGCAAGCTTGTTAACCACTTGCATCGACTGGCGGATGTCTTCAGAGGAGGTCTGAATTTTTCCAAGCATGCTGAGAAGGTCTTTTCTGAGTTCCTTATCTTGCACGGTACCGCTCATTTCCGAAATAGCGGCCTGCACCGCAACTGCTGTCTTATGGGCAAGCTCTACCGTTTCTTTCAGGTCTTTGCTGAGAATGGGATTTTCCAGCAGCTTACCCAGCTTTTTATTTGTCTGCGTCATGCCGGTAGCCAGTGTATGGACCGACTCAAAAGAAGTCTTGCCCTGGGCAAAAAACCTGTTGGCATTATCTGCAACCTGTTCCGTTCTGTCAGCAGTCTTGCCGAATTTTTTAGCTGTAACTTCGATACTGTCTGATGTTTTCCTCAAACTCGCAGTTAGTGCCGGCATGTTGTCCAGACTTCTATCGAGCTTTTCAGCAGCCTTTGAAATGTGCTTGAGCGCCGAGGCCGCCTCATCGGAAGATATGGCATCAGCGGCTTGATTTATTTTCTTGGCAATATTGTTTACAACAAGCTCGACCCGCACGGGATCTTTACCGTCCACGACAAATTGCGGGTCTATTGTCTGGTTGTTGCCACCGGCATCAACAGGAGGCAGAGTAATCTCAACATATTTCGCGCCTACCATTCCGAGCGTTTGAATAGTTACTTCGGCATTTTTCGGTATCGGTACGTGCATGGCCGTGAGTTTCATATGAGCATACACTTTAGGCAACTGCGATTTCTGCGGACTTGCCTCAGGTGCATCGGTCAGACCTTCGGGGAGCTTGAATGAAATCTGGTCAACATTACCGACCCGGACACCCTGCACATTGATTGTGGCATTATTGCTCAGCCCGGCTACGTCGTGAAATCGCACCCAGAAAACCTGCGGCGGGTCGATCAGCGAGAGTCCCTTAAGCCAGCCCCATCCGCCCACAAGCAAAATGCAAGCACCTAAAATAAAAAATCCAACTCTAAGCTCGTATGTCTCTTTCATTACCTCATCCTGTTAAGCAATTAACATGGGTCCTTCTCTAGTGGCATGAGCAAATTGATGAATATATGGGTTCTCCGAATCTACAGCCTCGGATGGATGACCTTCCCAGACAATCCGCCCGGCATGCATCATGATTATGCGGTTGGAAGTTCTCCTCCAGGTTGAGAACTGGTGGGTTACCACGATGGCGGCGGCGTGCATCTCCTTTTCCAGCTCAATCATATAATCTTCCACAATAGTTGACATTACAGGATCGAGACCTGTTGTAGGTTCGTCATAAAGTATGATTTTCGGGTTGTAAACAACCGCCCTGGCGAAGCTGGTGCGCTTTTGTTGACCTCCTGAGAGCTCCGAAGGATAACGATCGAGATAATCATCCATGCCGACAAGAGCAAGCGTTTTCTGAATTTGAGCTTGTTCCTCCTCTGCTGTCATTTTTCGACCACGTAATGCCAGCTGCAGGTTTTCTCTTACCGTGTATGAATTCAGCAAAGCCGATCCTTGAAAAACCAGTCCTATGTCGTCTGTTTTTCTAATGATCTGCCCTGAATCCGCTTCCAGAAGCCCGCAGAGAATCTTTAGTATCGTTGATTTGCCACAACCGGAAGGACCGATTATCCCCAGAGTTTCACCGGAAAAAACTTCAAAACTTATGCCTTTGAGCACGGGTTGTCCGTCAAAGCTCTTGTGCACATCAACAACCTTGATAGTCGGATCTCCGATTTTTCCAGTCGATCTGGTCATTGTTCCTCAGCGCGGTGCATAGGTGAGTGAAGTAACCACAAAATTAAGCACGAAGATCATTGTCATCGTCCAGACAATGGACCTGGTTGTAGCAATACCGACATCCTCAGCACCGCCGCGGGTGCTGAGCCCGATCGCACACGAAAATATTGTGACTACAGTTCCATTTATAAAAGCTTTTAGAAAATGCACGGAAAAATCGCGGTCAAGAATAGTCTGCCTGACCGAATCCATAAAAGTGGCCGGCGGAATGTTTGCAGCCATATAGCTAATGTATATACCGGCCACAAGCCCGATAAACATGGCATACACCGACAGAACTGGCATCATAAAAATTCCTGCCAGGTAACGTGGAACCACAAGAAACTCGACAGGATCGATACGCATCACTTGTAAAGCATCGATTTGCTCTGTAATCATCATTGTTGTAAGTTCGGCGGCAATGGCTGAGCCCACGCGTCCGGCAAGCGTAACCCCGGCAGTGATAGGACCGATTTCACGAACCAGAGCAAGCGAGACTACACCACCAATTGCCGTATCGGCACCAAATCCGGCCAGTTCACGAGAAATCTGCAATGACATGGCAAAACCGGAAAAAAGGGCCGTAACACCAACAACAAGAAACGATTTCAGCCCAATCATCTCGCACTGACGCGAAGTTTCAGCCCAATCAATTTTTCCGCGCAAAATAAGAGACCAGGTCCTGACAAGCAAAATCCCGGCGGCACCAATCATTCTCACCCCGCTGCCCAGGTATGATTCTAGAAAGGTAATCGGATTGGGAAAACGCGGTCTTTTCCGACTTTCAATTGCCTCTGGTTTTAAAGCGGACATCCCGTTTGACAACCGTGCGCGCCTCTTCTTTGCCTATACACTCATAGCAGCTCCGGACACGCTAGCATAACGAATACAGACAGTTTCTGCACTGTCAGGAGCCTGTCTACCGGCGTCTTTCACCGCAAAACACCGCCACGACGCTGAAAGACAAACCTTAGATTCTATCTCATTTGCCTGCAGGGGCGAGGTCGGAGATATTGCCGGCGATCTCATTTTCGCATCGTTAAAGGATACGGACTGGTGCTAATCCCTGGCGCAGGCTTGCGGCGTCTCCCAGAATTGACTCTTGCGAGGCTTCAAAACAAACTTGCCAGAAGTGTCTTCTGCTTTGCCCCTGAAGTTAAGATCACGGTTTCCCGGACAGGAGCAAGAGATAGCCTTGCCCTGTTTAATGTTTTCAACTGCAGACTCAGGCAGGTACTGTGTTTTAACCTGATCCTGGTTCTTCTGCGTGATTTCCCCAGTGAATTTTAGCCAGAGTTAAGCTTAAATAAGCTCGCGTGTGGCAAACTATCCCGACCTGGAAAGCGGCAGAATTTCTAACAGATGAATGAACCAGTAATCCCAGGAATTGAGCACTCCGTATTTGGAGGACATCTTGAAAGCGGCTCCGGAAGCGCTTTCAGGGTTTCGCCGGAGTTGCAAGAGCTGCAGGAGCGTTATCTGGGAGCCAAAGGCGAACGCCAGACGATGAACATTGCAGCCAGTTGCTTCGCGATGGCCTGCCCGATCATGCCACTAGGCTTTCTTGCCGCGCTTTTCGTGCTGGGAAAACTGGATGGTTTGGACAAAGATCCGGTGTCTATGGAACATGCCCGCTCGCTACAGGGCGATATGGCACGGATTGCCGCCGCTCAAGCTCTTCTACGGAAGAAAAAAGAAAGCGGGGAAGACCTGGACAGCGACGCTTATTTGAAATATGCCTCCAGAGAGCTTCAGCTTCGGACTTTGCGCATGGCCATGCGTCCTCTCAAGGGCAGCGAAAAGAGAGTTATTCCAAAACAGCAGCAATCACGCGATTCGCTCAACGGCGCCGGTTATTTTCTAACACGCGAGAAAATGACCAAAGAGCGAGATATCAAGCGCCAGAAGATACTTCTGGAGAGCATTTCCAACAAAGATAAAGATGAAAAGAGCCCGGTAGAAAACAACAAGCTCTCCGAAAAACTGGAAAAACTCGACCAGCTTTTGAGAAAAATGGGCGCCTAGTTGAGATTAAATGCCCCGTAAACCCTGTTAGCAGTACTTCCTGCAGGATGAAGAGGCTCAGAGCGGCTCAAGCCGACAAGAGGAGCCGGGCGCCTGCATTAACTTTTTGTCATGACAGCATCAGTCGTCCGACCCGGGGTACAAATAGGGTTAGAGATGATGCTACCTGGAAGGTGCGTAATGGTTTACGACAATTACATAAAAGCCGGCAACCCTGAAACTCCTTTGGACGAACTGAGAATTTTGCTTGGCGACCGCAGCGCGTCAGTCCGCCGCCGTCTTGCCGAGAATCCCCGCACTCCCGAAGATGTCCTTTTGAAGCTTGCCCAGGACGAAGATCCGGAAGTACGCTGCGCCGTGGCCGAACAGCACCTGGCACCGCGGATGGTGCTTGAACGGCTCGTTAACGATGAGAACGTGCAGGTTCGCTATGCCGTCGCCGGACAGTACACCCTGCCCTTAGATCTTCTCGAAAAGCTTTCGACATCCGACGACAATCCCTATGTACGCGACCACGCCCGCCGCACTCTTGAAGGCATATTCCTCGAACAGGCCCTGAGAGACGCCGGCTTCGTGGAGCGCCCCGGGGCAGAAGAAAAACTTGGTGCTCTTCTTTCGGCCGCCGGTGTCTTGACTGAAGAACAGTTGCAAGAGCTTCTGCGTATTTCCAGAGAGCGAGAAATGCCTCTCGGTCGTGCTCTTGTCGAATCACGGGGCGTTAAACGCTCAGTGGTTGTGGCAGCCTTAAAAGCACAGGATGCTGTTCGTGAAGGACAATTGAGCCACGAGGAAGCAGTCTGGAGCATAAAGCACGTGTTGGGCAGGCTTTAGTCGCGACTGGTGATTTTCTGAGGGACGACGACGAACCCTAGAGTAACTCCTGCTGTGCAATCAGCGCCGCCTGAACACGGTCGCGCACGCCAAGCAACTCGAAAATTTGTGAGACATAATTTTTTACCGTCCCCTCCGTAATATGGAGTGTTTCTGCAATTTCGCTATTGGTCTTGCCCTGACCAATGAGCTTGAGCACCTCAATTTTGCGTTCGCTGAGTTTATTCTCCAGCTCCGCACGCAGCGCCGAGTTACGAGGCTGACCACCACCCAGACGAGAGACGACTTTTGCAGCAGCAGCCGGACCGAGCAACATACCACCTTCATAGACTGTCTGAATGCCGGCAGCGATACGATCCGACTTTGTATCTTTGAGCAAATAACCGGATGCGCCGGACTTGAGAGCCTTGATGATCAGGTCATCCTCATCAAATGTCGTCAATACAAGCACTTTGATACAGGGGTTCTCAGAAAGAATCCTTTCAGTGGCCTCTATCCCATCACACTCAGGCATGCGAATGTCCATGAGTATCACGTCAGGGCTCAGATCTCGAGCCATTTGACAGGCTTCAAAACCGTTGCTTGCCTGACCCACGATCTGGAGATTCTTGTGGTAAGACAGGAGAGCAGAAAGCCCTTCGCGCACAACTTCTTGATCGTCGGCAATCAGTAGCTTAATCATTTGGCACAGATGGAAATAACACTGCTGGTTCAAACTGTCCGTCACATAGCAGAATAACACATGACTCTCCGTTGAATCGATCTTGTGGATGTATCCCTCGCTTCCCGCAAGATACGTTCTTTGAACTCCTCATCGCCGGCAAAGACCGGAAGTCAAGCAAATCCTGCTGGTTAACAGTGGGCGGCGAGGTTATAATGAGGGTCTTGCGACTTTTCATTCCGCATGATCCAGACACACTCGTTAGAGAACTCGAGCTGCTCGCCCGCCGACCGCAGCTTCCTTCCAAAAATGGAGCAGCTTACCGTCAGTGTCCGACAATCCCTCACAGTACCGAAAGCAGGTGGACAAAAGCAGAACAAATCGCAATCTGCATTTGTGGCCGGCAACTCTTTTTAGTCTTCTTATTCTCTCGCTCTTCTGCTGGTTCCTGCACTGGTTCCTGAATGTACCATTTTTCAGTCAACTAAGGATGCACCGCCACAATTTTGGATGGGTTGCGTTGCCTCTGGCTTCGACAGCGCTCATTATCCTGTCCATGACCATTTTTCCCGGTCGCTTCTCAAGTTTTCTGAGGCGGCCTCTTATCCTGCGAGTTCTCAGTGCCGCACTGGCCCTTGTTGCGATCGGGGCACTAACCAAGCTGGCACTGCTGCCACTCGTCTACCTGTTTATTCTCATTACTGGAGTAGTTCTCTGCAGCTGCCTCGGCGTGTCCACTTTGTGCACGAAGCTACTGCAAAAAACAGACGCGCAATCCGGGGTCAAAAAACCTGACAGCAACCAGGAATTCGCACTCAAGATGCTGCGCCTGGAATTCACACATTCAGTGCTTGTAGCCGCCTATACAGCAGCGATTATTGCTTTCATGTTCTGCCCGGCCGGGCCGGGTGACTGGATCGGCAGCTGGCTGACTTCCAGCGCTCATAACGCCCACATGTTGTTTTATCCGGAAGAGTTTGGAACTGACGGTAAGATTGCCACAATCCCAGGAAATGATGGAGCAGAACTCTCGCCGGTCTCCGGACCGGTGGAGGGTCCGGACGTTGCCCGCAAAGACCTGCGCGACGCAGCTGATTTCGCCCTGACCATGAAGGTCGTTGTTTCCCTCTTTCTTCTCGTAGTTTCTTTCCCTGCCGTTCATAAGGTGATTCTGGCGCTCACCGTGTTTGTGCAGCGTCTGAGCCTGAAACCCGAGGCAGCACGCGTCAGCGAAGCTCTTGTCGATGCCTGGCGAATACGCTGGAAACGCATTGTATTACAGGAAGAGCACCCCTTCTTGACTAATGCCGCCAGATCTTTCTGGTGGTTGCTTGCCTGCTACTTGCTGGTGTTTCTCGGCATCGCGCTGGCGCCCGGGAAGCTGGGCATGGGCATTATTAACTGGCTGGATGCCTCCCTTATTGATGCCGGCTTCGACAAGCTCTCTCTGCTCAGCATGCCGAATCTGCGCACATTTGTGGCAGCACTGATAGCCATGTATGCAGCCGTGCCACTGGCCGTAACTTCCTGCGTGTTTCTGCCACAACGCAAACCGAAAGAACTTTCCTTCTGCTCGGAAGCATTGTTGGTGCCGTCCGGAGTCCGCAGGTTGCGCGCCTGGGCAGACGTCAGGCAGGTTGAAATCACGGGCAAAGCGGGTTCTCGCCGTCTACGTATCAAATTCCGCAGCGGAGGCTCCTTCAGCAGAGCAATCGCCGGGATGGCTGAAAGCGATTTGAACGTGTTGCTTACGGCTATTGACGAATACGCCGACGATTGCATATTCTCGGAGGACGTACTGGCATTCAGGCAAGAGCTCGGGAAACATGATGCAAAAAATGCAGATAAACTTGGCAATCCCAGAGAATCAAAGAAACACAGCTCGACCATTTTTGTGCCACTTCGAAGTGGACAGCAAGTCGGTGAGGGAAAGATCCGAATCGTCAGGCAATTATCCAGCAGATCGCTTACGGCAACCTATCTTGTCAGACTGGACAGGCGACTGGCGATCCTGAAGCAATTCGTCTTGCCGGCAGACAATGAATTGATGAAAACACGCAAGTCCAGATTCATCAGAGAGTACGAGCTTTTGAAGGCACTGGAACACCCGCGTATTGCCAGAGTTCTGGACGTTTTCGACGAAGGCGATTCAACATTCCTTTTGCTTGAACACGCCAACGGGCAGGATCTTGATTCGCTGGTGAGAGACCTGGGTCAAAGAAGCGAATCGGCAGTCGTAGAGTGGGCCGGTCAACTCTGCGGCATCCTGGAACACTTGCACAATCGCGAGCCGGCAATCGTGCACAGAGACCTGACGCCGGACAATATTGTGCTCTGCGATGACGGGCAGGTACGTATTATTGATTTTGGCGCCGCCCAGCAGTTTGTTGAAGGAGTGACGGGAACACTGATTGGGAAGCAGTGTTACGTGGCTCCCGAACAGCTCCGAGGGCAAGCCAGCAGGCGCAGTGACATCTACAGCCTGGGCGGCACGATGCATTTTCTTCTTACCGGTCGGGAACCGTTGCCCCTGTCTGCATGCAGTCCGCTCGAATTTGCGAAAGTCAGCCCTTGGCTCGACGAGCTTGTCAAAGCCTGCACTGCTTTTGAAGAAGACGCACGCCCGCAGTCGGTTGAAGAGGTGATGAAGATCCTGGAAGCCCGGGGCAGCCTCAAACCGCCACTTCCTGAGCCGGTGCCGTCCGCGCTTTCTGCCTTCAGAGATGTGCAGCAAGAATCTTCCGGGGATCTTGCTTCTTCTGGCGAAGCAGAAACAATCCAGCTGGGAAAACGGGAGATGGAAGAGGAGATAATCATCAGGCATGAGAAATGAGTTTCCAGGAAATGTCCCTCCCGAAAATGTCAACCCCGAAAGCACCACCTCCGCGCCGGCGCCGGAAGTCCGGTCAAAGCAGCTCTTTACCGGCTGGCGAAACTGGCTGCCGTTACTCGTGCTGCCCATATTTTTCATCATTACGATCATTTCCAGGTCCCCGGTTCTGTTTCTTCTCACGCTCAGCTGCCTGATACTGTCCGTAATTGCCTACGAGCTCGCCAGGCTGATGCCGGCGAGCTGGCGGCGTTTTTTCTGGCGCTATGCCGACAGGATGCCAGTCGGCACTCTGGCGCTAGCGCGGAAGGCGGAGGAAGGGATAAAGCAGCTGCGACCGTTCATCCTCGGCATGCTGTTTCTCTTTCCTCCTGTCGGACTGCTGATGATGCTCGGACACGGTCTGCGCAAGCTCTTCAAAAGACAAGACCGGGTCGAAGCCCCGCAGTTAAGCACGGACGAAACAATCATACTCAGGCAATCTATCAGCAAGGAACAAGATCTGGCGCAGTCTAATTTCTTTTTCTCTCCGGCTTTTACGGCTACCATACTGACTGTTTTCATATCCGGAGCTCCGGCAGTGTTCGTTTTGCTTCTTTACCGGGCACTGGGCATTGACGCCCTGCTCGGGTTTCCATCGCATGATCCGCGCTTCACGACAGCGTTCTCGATCACCGGAATATATATAGCGGGGCTTTCCTGGTGCCTCTGCACGCTTTTCTTTCGCGCCTGGTTCACGTTTCCACTCAACTTCATGAGCACTGAACACACGGTTCAACTGAGCGAAGAGGGTGTCTACAAAAGCCCGATTAAGGGCTGGTATATGGAGCTTTTGTTTTTTCTCTGGGCTGAGTTCATTCCGACAAGATTGAAATGGAGCGAAATATCGTCCATCCAATGTTATCAGGGCGGCATGGGCCGGCTCAGCCCGCTTCCGGACAGGCTTTTCACCAGAAACGGGCTGGTTTACAAATCGCTGAATCGACTGGCTGAATTCACCGATGCCCTGGTGGATAGCCTTGGACGCAATGAATACATCCTGATCAAAAGCTTCGACAAGTCGCTGCGACCAGACGTGAAACTGCGGCTCTGGGAACTCGATGGCGACGATCGCGCCCGTCTCTTTTACGCAATCAGAAAATGGGGTCCCCTGGTTGTCATCGACTCAGCTGCGCAGGAAGCGCTGGTTGGCTCCAGAGCGATGGGAGAAGCGCGGTATACGCAAATCTGGTTTGATCTGCTCTCCTGCCGGGACAAGCGCACAAAAGAAGGCGCACTGGCTCCCGGAGACAAGCTGCACAACGGCAACCTTAAAATAACCGACAGATTGGATTCGGGAGGGCAGGCAAACATTTATCTGGCCGAGGAGAACGGTGAGCCGGTCGTCGTCAAAGAATTTATTCTTGCCAATGAAAATGAGTCGCTTGTCGATTCAGCACGAGACTTTGAGAATGAGAGCGCCATACTGAGCTGCATGAAGCACCCCGGAATAGTCAGAATGCTGGATATGTTTGCAGAAGACCGGCGTGCCTATCTGGTGCTGGAGCGCGTGGAGGGAATGAATCTGCGCCGTCTCATACGGGAGCAAGGTCCGCTGCCAGAGGAACAAGTCGTGGAGCTTGCCCTGAAAATGTGCGAAATACTTCGATACCTTCACGAGCAATCACCGCCAGTGGTGCATCGCGATTTTACTCCAGATAATCTGATTTTGCAAAGGGATGGCGAACTCAGATTGATTGATTTTAGCGTGGCTTCCAACACCAGGCAATATTCAGGTGATTGCGTGGGCAAACACTCCTATACATCTCCCGATCAGTTCCGCGGGCAGTCAACCCCGCAAAGCGACATCTATGCTCTTGGTGCAACCCTGTATTTCTTGCTTACCGGCGAAGACCCTCTCCCGATCAGTGAAAGTCACCCGAACAAGATAGTGACCGGCATCTCAGCGGCACTCGATGAAATCATCGCTCATGCAACTAAGCTGAAGGTTGAGGAGCGCTACGAGAATATCGGCTGGCTGAAACTGGACCTCGAAGCCCTGAACCCTCCAACAATTATTCGCACAGAATCCGAAACGCCGATCGCGGTGAAAACTGAGTAACATCAATTGCACTCCGGCGAAATAACAAGACGCATTGAGAGCCGGAATCAAAGAAGCGGTCGACCGGTAGATGACCGTAATCACTTTCAATTAGTGACCGGGGACACCTTGGCGCCATTAGCTGTCGAGCTTATGCTTGTGGTACTGACGAAGAGCAGGCAAACCCGGCAGGTTTGAGACTGGAGACAACGACCGCCGGGTTTACCATTAACCCAAATAGCAATCAGTCCGGACGCCGGATGTTGTCCGTGACTGCACGGACGAATCATGCAAGAGCGGGGAATGACATCGTGCCTAGATCGAAAAAAGGTCTGTCTTTAATTGAATTCGTCATCTCTGTCATAGCAATGATGCCTTTCCTTTTCTTGCTCATTGATGTTTTCATGATTGTGAGCGCCATTCAACTCAACAATGCCGTCTGCGCAGAGGCAGCTCGCCTGTCATCCATCGGCGACCCGCGCCTGGCTGTTAGAAGAGCGCAGCAGATCGTCTCAGCAACAGTTCCGCACTGCCCCTCACCGTTCGCACTGCGACTGGTGAATGCCGGCTCGACTGTCGATGAATCCTGCATAGAGGCACTTTTACCCTACGGAGGGCAGGTGAAAGGAAATGTCAGCGTTACGACTGAAGTCTCCGTCAAACCGCTGATTCTTTCCTGGTTTCTGGGACGCACTCAACTACGGGTACTCAGCAAACAAGAATTCCCCAGCACTTATGTGCTGCCCAATTGCCTGGAACAGTCAGTTTCGCTTGCCCAAACGAAATCAAACATAGGCAAGAGCTTGCGCCGTCCAAATATAGTTCTTCTGCCCTAAAATCAACCCGGAGCACTCAGTTTACCGGAATTGATGAGTACAGTCAGGTCGACTGATGACCACGGACACTACAGCCCGTTGCGACGCAACTGATTTAATGATTATGTTCGGCTCGGAGAGAATTGCTTATGTCGCTCAGAACTTGCCGTAAGAGATTGCGAACCAAGAACGGCAGCGTGCTCGTCCTGGCTATCCTGGTACTTGCCTTCCTGCTTATTCCGGCAAGCATGTTGCTATTCAGGTACACTCTATTACTGACCACGAAAGCCTGTTATCAGCAAAGTATCGAGTCTGCAGCTCTTCTCGTGGCAGACCAGGAATCAAAGATCATAGTCAACGATCCGCACTTCGGCTTTGTCTCGCTCAGCAATCAGCCCCCGATCGGTAAGGCCACTACTGCCCGCGACGGAGAGCCCTGCCCCGTTTCCAGTATCAACAATTTGCTGGCCACAATACGGTTGGACACTATTCTCGCGCATAAGTGGAACGATGCAAACATGTGCGAACTGGCCGCCGCCGATTATAAGCAAGCGCAAAAGACCTGCGTGCTCCTGCAATCGGCGCTTCAATCATCCATAGATCCTGACGACGGGTCCGGATCTTGCGACATGAACGGAAACTCAGTCTCACCGTATATCGATGCTCAAACTCTGCTTACAAAGAATCTTCAAAATGCAGACTGTGGACGCCCTGCCCAGGTACGCAATCTTCGTGTATCGCTTGGCTGGCTCAGCACTGGCGGGATCACCAATACGCCGCTACCCGACCCTGTCGAGCTGGCCCAACTGGGTCCCGATTCTCAGCAGAATGGAAAGTACAAGTCATGTATCGACATACCGGCTTATGAAAATAGCTACTTCTTTGCCGCTTCCGCAAAATCTACGGCGCTTGCAGATCAGACAGCTTTTGTTGAGCCGGATGGCAAAAGGTTCTGTTCCGTGGTCAAAGTGGAAGCCGATATTTCCTTCCACGACATCAATCCCTTTGAGCACAACTCGCAGGCACTGACCTGGCTGCATGTAACAGCCTGCGCAATTCCCGCCGACAGAGCTCAAGAGGGACCAACAGGAGCGCTTCTGGTAATGTTTCCATGTGGAGTGCGAGATCTGAGATGCCTCGACGATCTGCTCCATTTGCCCGGTGGGGAAGTGACGCAGTCATATCAGTCTGTTAACGGAGACCTGAACGTTGATCCTTCTGCGTCAATCATCCCCGCGAACCTTCAGCCATGGTCGGGACAAGACATCAATTCTTCAAGGCTGGCCGCCTCCGGATTGTACTGCTGGTTGAGAGCCGCCGGCGTAAGGCCACGCATCGATTCAGCCACAGCGGCCCTCTGCCAGAACTTCAACAGTAGTCTCAAGAGCAGCAATCTAATTTATGAATTCGACGCCAACGGCAATGTCGTCATATCAAGCCTGCCGAGCATGCCTCTTCCCCTGAGCGTTCTTTCGGACAGCCAGATCTTCGTCGAGGCCGGCAGCGATCATCACTGTCTGCGCTGTTACAACAACGTCTATAATCTCGGCACCATAAACGGAGGCAAGCACGCCGGGCAACCAATGGAAGGCGATCCGATAAACTGGTGCGAGCTGCCCTATTACGGGTTGAGCACCGACACCGCTTGCAGAGAGGGCAAAGGCGCAGCCACAGGCTTGAGCGTGTCCGGCTATGCGAGCACGACACAAACACAAATTCCTGGAGCCATAGCCAGAGACGGGGCTGCTTTCCAGGTGAATAGAAGACTCGTGGCAGCGACACCAAGAAAATCCTATTACAGCGGAGGGCTTGCAGTTGAACTCTCGATCAGTCAATTTTAAGTCGCTGAACAGAAAACGCTTTCACGCGGAGAACCTTGCTTTGTCTGAGTTTCGTCTCTCCAGGCAAGGACAATCTAAAGCGCCGGTGCGCAATTCACACGGCAATCTGGCCGAGTTCGGACCGGCTTTACTTCTCTACTTCGCACTAGTTCTGGCTCCTTCTCTGGCTTTGATTCGCCTTGGCGCTTCCATAACAGCATTGAGCTTCGCTGCCGGCTGCGCCGCTGAGGCAGCCAGCAAAGCTCCCTGCTATGACAGAGCTTCAGTCAACGCCAGGTGCGCCATCGATACGCTGGTCAGATCTCCTCTCTGGGGTCTTTCAGGTCTCAAGCCAGACGCCATCAAGAGCGTCAACCTCTTCGTCGACGAACAAGTTATTGCAAGCGGAGAGCGGAATGCTTCAGCTGCGGACAAACCGTTACAAAAGCCTGTTAATCCAGGTATCGACACATATGAATATGACCTGCAAATATCGTATCAGCTGGAGCCGATTCTGCCGATGGGCGGATTTCCCTTTCTTGGAAAGGTGCCTTTACTGACCGACTCTGCCCAGGTGACCGCCAGGGCTCTTCGTCCTGTTGAATATCTGGACGGACTTTCAGTTAACTGAAACCGGAAGGCACAGTCATATTACCCCGGTCATCAGAAGAGCTTACCGTGGACAAATTGTGCAGAAAGCCGCTGAGACCTAGCATGGTAATACAAGTCAGCACCACGGAGGAAGAGGCAAATGAGCTTCAGCAAAGTTACAAAATCTGCGTGTATTTATGTGTTAGCCAGTTTGTTATTGCCCCTGAGTTGCGTACCAGCGCAGAGCGCTAATACCGCACCAGTGCCGGCGGCCTTCGCACAAGAATATAACGCATTGAATCAGGCCGTAGGCACCTTCCAGACAAGCCTGGACAGTCGGACACAGTCCCGGTCCGCCACAACATTTTCAAGTAAGCTGATGTGTGCAGATGCCAGTCAGGGTGCGGATCTACTCAGACCAGCCGCCCTGAAAGAAGTCGCCATCGAGCTGGCTCAATACAAAAAAATGGGCATACAAGGCGTCGTAATTCATACAGGCTTTCCCATTTTGACCCCGGCATTCTTCAACGCCATTAACAACCCAAATCTCGGCACCTACCAGCAATACATGGCTTTCTATCAGCAAGTATTTCAGCTGTGCCACGCTGCCGGTATGAAAGTGATGATCGAATCTCATCCGCTCTTCCCATTTGGCGGAAATGCATTTGCCGTGCAGGTGCAAAATTACATCCAAAAACTCAGCAGCAAAGAATACCAGAACGAAGTTGCTCAAAACAACGCCAATCTGGCCACGCTGGGTCCGGATTTCATATCCATAGTGTCCGAGCCCAATACGGACGCTGCCTGGACAAATCAAACCGTGTACACCTCGCCGACCCTGCTGGCAGCATTCGTCCAGGCCTCCACCACGGCTATCAAGGCAGCCAATCCAAAAGTCGAGACAGCGGCAGGTTCATCCAACTGGCAGAAAGACTCCGTGCAGTTTGATCAGCTGTTCTGCCAGATCCCGACTCTGGATGCCATCGACATTCACATCTATTTCGCCGGCAACAATGAGCTGGAATATGCCACAACTCTTGCCGACAGCGCCAGATCCATGGGGAAGAAAATCGTAGTAAGCGAATGCTGGTTGACCACGGTCGGTCAGGGAATGCCACCCGCAACAGCTTTGACAAACAACCAGCAGGCCAACACAGCCATGTCGCAAAATTGTTTCAGCTTCTGGCAGCCTCTCAATTTGCCATTCATCTATTCGTTCTTCAAATGGTGCAATGTCGAAAATCCACAGTTTTTTACCTTCTTCTACACGCAACTCTTGTTTGCGAACCTGGACTACAGCCAGTACGGTTCACAATCCAGCTTAGCCAACGACGCAACTGAAGAACAAATGGCGCATGCAAATCTGAACGCGGGCATTTGCACTCCAGTCGGCGTCTATTATTCAAGCATGTTGACCGCTCCGCGCCAGAACCACTATTGACCGCCGAACACACCACCAGGGCTGGATTCGACAAACCTCAACGCTCTACACAACGTCGAATCCGGCTCTGTAAATGGTGTATCCGCAACCGTGCAGAGCAGAGGAGATTGGTACTCATGTTTCTTAATACGACGATAACAGAATGGCTCGCTGGTGCAAGTATTTCTTCCACTATTGACGCTTTTACAGACCGTTCCACTAAGATCCGCTTACAGAGAGCCCGCCAGCGCCGTCAGGATAGAGCGCCAATCTCTGAAGAAATCTGTTACGACAATTCTTTGTTCGGCAAAATGGAGAGCATCTACTCCCTGGAGAGAATCAAGAATGCCAACATAATCGGCTGGCGCTACTGGGCTCAAGGCAGAGGTTCGTCGATGCAACGATCATCTTTGAGGGAGTTCAGCGGAATGGATCTTGGCTCCGCGCAATTCTGGTCGGTCATGCATCCGGATAAGGAACCATCTTTCCGACCGGAAAGCAATCGTCTCCCACTTGGAATTGAGCTTGAGGCTTCTCTCATCGCCGGATCTCAAAAGACTCGCGCGGTTGGAGATTATGTCCTGCGCAATCAAGCGGATCTGGCCCAGTGGAACCAGATGAACAACTCCTGTGAATTTGTCGAGCGCATACCGATCAGCCACCGCCTTGAAATGCGCTAGAATCAACCCATTCTGCCACCTTCAGCCAATCAACAGGTGTTGCCGACCAGAGCCTTCCGAAAAACAGAACCCTTTTCATCGAATAATTTTCATCAAAATTTAGAGCAGGCGGGCCAATCAAGTAAAGATTCAAAGCTCCCTGCAAGTTAACCACAGCTATAACTATAAGAGAGGTAATCATGTCAAAAATTCAGATGTTCGGTCTACTGACCATCGCTCTAACGGTCATTTCCTGCTTTCCATGCGACGCCAAAGGAAGCTTCAAAGCTAATCACCCCAGACGCGCTCAGGTTCTCGGCAGAAACGCAAGAACAAATAGCCGACTGAATGCCGACAAGGGCAGTCTGGGCGGTCACTACAACCAGCTCAAGGGAGAGAATCGTTCCATTCATCAGCAAGAAAGAAGCGACGCTAAAGCCAACGGAGGACACATAACAAAAGGCGAACAGCACCAACTTAACCAGGAGCATAACCAGCTGAACCGGCAAATCCGCCAGGATCGCAAGTAGTTGTCCTCTCACAACAACCAACCGCTCGGACAACTGTTTGAACGAGCCACAACAATCAGTACCGCTCAGGACGGAAACGCAGGGTTCACACCCTGCGTTTCTCCGCAAATATTTGAATGAATATTCAAGACCGGACTTCCATCTCGGACTTCACACCGGTATGCTCTTAACAGTTCAAATCCACCAGCTGGAAGAAAGCCTTATGGACCAGGAAGAATTTTCGCTGCAAAAGAAATTTCGCCATTTCGAATGGATATCGATTTGCCTGCTTGGAGTTGCTCAATACGCCTGGGTCTGCTATGCAGTACAGTTCGATCAGTTAATAGCCATCTCTTTTGCCTTGCTCGGGCTGGAGCTGTTTCTTGCGGCCATCGTTCCCAAAAGCACGGGCTGGCGCTTCCTGCTGCTCTCAGTCCAGACGATTCTCCTTTCTGCGTCCTGCGCCCTCGGTATACATCAGCGCTCCTCGCTCTACTTTCTGGTTCTGGGAGCCAAAGCTGCGATTCTGCTTCCGCGCAAACAAATGCTCATCGTGTCCGCCATATTGCTTTCCGGACGCATACTTGCAGGAACCATCTCACAGCACTTGCACAGTCACTTTCACATACATCGGACTCCCGTACCTGAATTCTACAACTGGCAAATACTGGAAACCGAAGGGAAGCTCTATTTCACTATTGCCTTGCTTACTGTTCTTTTTCTTGGACGCACGCTGGTTGCGGAGCGCCGGAGCCGCAAAACCCAGCAGGAACTTGCTAAAGAAGCACAAAGGCTCGCCATTGATTTTGAGCGCAACAAGATCGCAGTAAATATCCATGAACGGCTCGGACACATCCTTGCTTCTCAACTGATCCAGCTCGAGCTGGCCGCCAGGCTGGTTCAGGAAAAGCAGTTCGAAAAAGCTACAGCGCGAGTTTCGCAAAGCTATGATCTGGCCGTCCAGTGTCTGCAGGACCTCAGACAGGCCGTCACCTCGATGAGGAAGGAATCAGAAGATAGCGGCGCCACGGTGAACTGAGCAATAAAACCCGGTGATGCCTGAAGCCCAGGACTGTCAGCAAATTTTCTGCGCCTCTGAACACCAGGATGCGGAACCATTGGAAAAATATTTCTCTAGATTGCTCCGCAAGAGCGGCTGTGAAGACTCGCGTATGAAACTGTAATTCCAGCAGAACTTGATAGTCTCGTGGACCAGGACACTTAATGAAGTGTTGTAACGTAAGTCACGGCAACCTTAACCGGCAGCAGTCGCAGTCCGCATTGCCAGACTGAATTTAGCAGTTAATTCTCCACGCTTCCCACACATCCAGGGAATATGAATAAGATTATCGGCATACGTTTTTGTGTGAAAACAAGAGAAATAAGACACGGCAGCTTGACGTAGAGAAGGAGCGCAAATGCTTTGCCGACAATGCAACAAGACCATAGAAGCAGACTCCAAGTTTTGCCAGTTTTGCGGACGGCCCCAGATCGCTCTCGATGAGATCTCCTGTCTGCTCAGCGTCAAACCTCTCTTCGTGCCGCAGCGATGGATAATCCCGGCGGCTTACAACGGAATTTTCATGACGTTTTTTGGCACGGTCGGTCTTGGCACCATAGTTGTTCTGGCGGCAGAGTTCGCCTGCCGCGATTGTTTGAATTTCTATGGAGTTATAGCAACCTATGCCTTCCTGTTTATAGTCCTGCTAATAATATCGGTGCCGCTGCAGTTGCGCATAATGAAGGAAAAATGTAAAAAGACCGACTTTCGCTTCTACTCCGACAGAGCTGAATATGATGACGGTTTCCTCGGAAAAGCACAACAGGTGATGCCCTTTGATCAAATCACGCAAATGCAGATTGATATGGATTGGTTGCAGAAATACTTCATGCTTGGGGACATCATCCTCTCGGTGTCAGGCGCTGAAAACATAAGCATGAAAGAAGTGAAGGATCCGGAGTTTGTTCTCAGTGAACTGAGAAAGATCATGTGCAAGGGAGCGAAATGACTCATGTTTTGTAGGTATTGCGGCAAGCATATTAGTGAGGACGCCAGGTTTTGCGCAGCCTGTGGCAAGGAGCTTAATGCCGGGGAGTCCGCCGGTTTCAAAGAGACCAGCACAGTAACCGCAAACGACGAAGCGACGGCTGCCGTACACGCAGATCCGGCAAAACCCGATCCTGCCGATGACGCCGCTTTCAGATCCCGCCAGGCAGACGGCCCCAGCGACCCGGCGACTGGTAACTGCCTGCATGAAGTCAAACCCGCATTCTTTCCTTTCTACGTGATAAGCAACATAATCAAAAGCGAATTTGGCATGCTGGCCTTTTTGACGTTTCTCCTGGCTCTCCCGGCGGCATTTCTCTTGTTGCCGTCAAACATACAATCTCAAAGCGGCAGGCATTTGTCGCTTCTGGAGCAGTTTGGTCAGTCCAGTCAGGATCTTGTTCACATAGTCCTGATTATTCTCGGGATCCTGGCTGTCATCACTGTTCTTCATGGGTGCTGGGCATACATAGCTACCAGGCTGAACTATGAAAAGACAAGCTATCGCTTCTTCGCTGATCACCTTGTTTGTGACGACAGTTTTCTCGGCAAAATGCAGGAGATAATTCCTTATGAAAAGGTAGTGGGCGTCAGCTTCAAGCAGGGACCATGGGCCAGAGTCTTTGGAATTGGTGATCTTTGCGTCATGGTAGCCTCAGGCGACCTTACTCTCAGCGCCGTGAATAATCCCGAGGATCTTTGCCGGAAACTTTGCTCCTGTATTGCACAGAGGACCCTGGACGAGTCGGCGCCGGCGCTTCTAGAAGTCTCGCCGAAACTTATTCTTGTATACAGACTTATGTTCTATCTGCTGGCTTCCATACTTGCCGGATTTGGTCCTGCCTTTGTCTTTGGAATTCCATATGTCATTCTTGTGCAGAAGAAAATAGTCCCGACAATTCAAAACCCGGCCGAGCCTGTTGTAATCATTTTTGCCATCGCAAGCATCTTTCTTTTGCTCAGGCTGATTCTCACCGACCTGTTCACTTACAAGAACACCCGATACAGATTCTTTCAGGATCGCGCCGAGTCTTTCGTAAGCTTCCTCTGGACATCCAGTCAGACAATCTGGTACAAGCATGTCACAGAAGTTTCCTTGAACAGGGACTGGTTTCAGCAACAGTTTGGGTTGGGCAATATAAAAGTGGCTGTTGCCTCCGGCAAGTATTTCAGCGGCATTCTGATGGGAGATTTACCTGCGCCCCTGGCTGTCAGGGCACGACTACAACAGCTCATTCTCGGAAAAACGATGGCTGCAGAGGATGAACCGGACAGAAATAGCCTCCCGGTTTCCGTTTGCGTTGTCGTAGCAGCATTTCTCATACTCGGCATAACGGCGATCTCGTGTCGGGAGCTTCTGATTCAGTGCAAAATTCCGGTGGAAGCGAATGCAGTGCAATCGCCCGATAGCACCTGGTTGCCCGGCGGTAACAGCTCCGAGCCGCCGGGCGATTATGATTCGGCTACCACGACGGAGCGTAAAAGGCAAAAGCATCTCTCCGTTACGGGAACGATCACCGACTCTGGCGGTTCAACTTTCACACTGGAGGGCAAGCATAAGTCTTTTACTTTCACCACGAATAACCGCACAAAAGTCGAAGGCACTCTCTCAAATGGATGCACGGCCAGAGTCTGGTACAGGAAAAATGGCGACGGTTTCATGGCCATAAGAATAAAGATACAGGGCTCGCAGCCATGACTCTGAACCTGCAGAAACATGCCTGCCTGGGAATGGCGTTTGCTTTGTTTTGCTTGCAAAGCTCAGCGTCCGTCCCGACCCGGGCAGAGGATTATGCTGCTCTCGGTCTTGCGAAAGTCTTAACAGGAACCGGGCCTGTGGCTGTTCACCTGTACAAAAGGCGCCTGGCGGACTTCATCCGCCGTTTCGGTACTGATTCGGAGGACGTGGCCACTTGCCGATTGGAAATGTCGATGCAATACGAGGCGGCAAATAAGCTGGCTGAAGCAAACAAAATCTTGGATGAGATCGCTGTTCCCCAGAAAGGAGAAATCGATCACTTTGTCAGAATCCTTCCGCTTTATGCAGTTGACGCCTGCCGACGGGAGCATTTTGAATATGCATCTCGCCTCACCAACATGGCGACCGCTACGGTGCACGAGCACGTTCCGGCGCCGGGAGCGAATGTTGAATTTCATGCCCACTCTGCCAGACAATTATTGCAACTCCAACAGATTCAACAAGCAAATAAAGTAATAAAGCTGGTACTTGACGCTACAAAGGATCCCCTTCCCCCTGATACTCTGTTTCTTGCTGCCAAGTCTTCAGGCTTGCTCGAGTTAGGAGTCGCCTGTTTGAATGCCGGCGATACCCGCACAGCTCAAGTGCTTGGCGAGCGAGGCAGCTCGCTTGGGCGCGAGTATGCTGAAACCAGAGCTGCAGACGCCCGGGGGCTTGAATTGATCGGATCCGCATGTTGTGCAACAGCAACCGCCTATTTCCAACACGATGACGAAAGAATGGCAGTGTCGTTCGGCGAGCAAGGACTAAATTGCCTGGGACTGACAGCCTCTCAATCCTGGGATAACAGCACGCGAAAAGAACTTAATGCTCTTGCCAATGAGTGTGAATTGCACCACAAGAACTCGTTATTGCAAGCCATCAAAAAGTTCCAGGCATTATAATGAATGGCAAAGACTCCTGATCATCTGGACATATAATAATAGTGCAGAACCGACAGTTCATGAAAACCGCAGAAGCGGCATACCCGGTGCAGACAATCTCACAGGATTTCCATGTTCCATATTTTTCGTGTTGTGCTTTCCCTTACTTTGTTGTGGCTATTAACGTTGCCGGCGCTGGAACGGGTCCGTGCCGACAGCCCCGCTGATTTGTCCAGCGCTGTAAACACCCGAGTGCTGGAATATTGCAAGGACAACCTGGGAAATATGGTCGGTAACGGGGAGTGTGCCGCGCTGGGGGTCCAGGCTTTGAGAGCCGCTGGAGCTAAACCTCGGTCAAAGGAAGGCTTCCCGACCAACCGGGATTATGTCTGGGGCAAGCTGGTGCTATTTTTAGAAGGAACTCCTGAGGGAACTAAGGTGACGACCGGCTCGGTAGAAGACATTCAACCGGGAGACATTGCGCAATTCAGTAACGCCCGCTTCGTCACGGCGCACTTTGCGCATCATACTGCGGTTGTCGCTGACTTAAACAAAAGACACCTCAGACTCTTCCAGCAGAATATCGGAGGCAAACATGTCGTGTTCGAAGGAGCAGTCCGTATCGACAAGCTGTCTTCAGGCTGGATCAGGTTTTATCGGCCCATTCCGATCACGAATTGAATCCCGCATCCGCTGTCAGTGGCAGAAGAATTTAACCCTGGCACAACCAGTGCTTAGATGAACACTATCGTGTTTAGAGCTTCGTTGACTCCTGAGTCTCTTTCAAGGTAAAGTCATCGAGTTGGAGCCATGAATCATGTCCCGGAGCCTCAAAACCCGCATATACCTCAACCTGGGAATTACTTTCCGAATTGAATTGCAGTGAGAGACGAGTGTAGGAATGAAGCTTCGCGAATGGAATCTCGGCTAAAGTCTTACCAGCCGAGTCGCGCACGCCCAGACGTCCTTGAGTGAAATTGCCTGAATCACGTAACCAGCACGACATTGAATATGAAGTATTCGGTTGCAATTTCACAATTTGCTTTGTGGCATTCCAGTTGTTTGCAGCTCGGATCCAGGCATTGTTTCGTCCATGATGCGAGAACTTGCCATTACGATCGACGCCAAAACTTCCCCTACCTTCAGTGCTCCATGGTTCAGAAATCTTGTCATTACGTTGCTCCTCAAATCCGTGATCCCTGAGCAGCTGAATCACCGCACCCTGCGCGCCGGCACCATCAGACTTTTGCGCGCCGGCACCGCCGGACTTCTGCGCGCCGGCACCGTCAGGCTTCTGCGCGCCGGCACCGCCCGACTTCTGCGCACCGGCACCGCCCGACTTCTGCGCACCGGCACCGCCCGACTTCTGCGCACCGGCACCGCCCGCATCAGGCTTGATTACTAACGGACAGACAAGCACGAAAACAGCCAGCATTCCTGTCAAAATCGAAACTGCTGCAATGAGTTTTGCTGTAGTCCCTTCAAATCGAGTTGGCTCGCTTTTGCCGGCAGTATCCGACGAAATAACAGCTTCAGCAGTTGCGGCGCTTCCTTTTCCCTCTGTGTTGGAGCTGGAAATAGCAGTATCCAGCGCCCTGGCAATGTCTCCTTTCAACTCGGACATTGATTGCTGCCTCTTGTCGGGCTCCTTCTCCATAGCCTTCAAAATAGCCTGTTCCAGATCCGACGAGATATTCAGTTCTGCCGCAACCTCGGCAAAAGAACGCGGAGCTTGATGGATGTGCATAGCCATAGTGTCAATGCCCGTTTCACCGACAAACGGATAGTGACCGGTCACTGCCCTGTACATGAGACAGCCCAGAGAGTAGATGTCGCAACGCGCATCAGCTTTCTGTCCCTTACAGAGTTCCGGCGCCATGAACAGCGGCGTGCCCAAAATGTCCCCTTCTTTAGTGAGAGTCGGTCCTCTGTCTGGAGTGACAAGTTTGGCCAGACCAAAGTCCACCACCTTGACCAGTTCAGGAACATCTTCTGTTTCCACAAGCATGACGTTGCTCTCTTTGACATCACGGTGTATGACTCCTTTACCGTGGGCATGTCTGAGCGCCTCACAGATCTGGCTGAATATTCTCAGGAACCGCTGCGCTTCAAGATGCCCACACAGATCAAGAACATTTTCCAGATTGGGACCGTCGATGTAATCCATGACCAGATATGCGTCTGAATCAGGTGTTATGCCGAAATCATGAACAACCACGATGTTCGGATGCGATAGTTTGCTGGCTGCGCGAGCCTCTCTCTCAAATCGCTGCAACTCATCTTCATCAACAGATGAACCAAGCAGCATCTTAATTGCCATAACTTTGTTCAGAAGTCGATGCCTGGCCTTGTACACCACCCCCATTCCACCCTGACCGAGCACTGAGAGAACATCATAACGATCAGCCAGATGCTGACTTAGCTTCTGGGCCCTCAGCTCAAGGTTCTGTTCATCAGACAAGGATGATAATTTCTCCGGCAGGATATGGAGATTATACTATTCTTGATGACAGGCTGACTTCATCCTCCCTTATTCCCTGTTTGCACCCTTAGACCAGAGTTCCCCGGGTTTTCCTGGCGTGACACCAAAGATGAAATCCTCTCCTTCGTGAAATGATTCTCTCATCTCGAAGTTTTCAAAAGTGATGCCACCAGGAACCTTTACGTGGGACTTCCAGTACATCAAACGACCATTGACACGTACATTCAAATCGCTTTTCGGACCGACATGCGGCTTCACCCAGTACTGTGTGAGCGGACAGCCGCCATAGTAATACCTTTTGCTGTCTTTAATCGGATGAACAGAAGCAGGATCCGCTTCGTTGGTTGTAATTGCGGCAAGCACTCCGCCGTTTGATAGCCGACCCAGAGTATCCAGCGGGAATATTCTATCTGGCGCAAATTGGGTGCCTGTGCAGTCGCGATACAAATTCAGACTATTGGCTTTGCCGTCCTTCAACCAGAGTTGACGGCTCCGAGTCAAGTTACCCCAGGTAGCAGTCAAAACGCATCTTTTCAGCGGAACCGAATCAGGTTCTGCATGAATATGAAAGTGGAGTTCATCAGGATGATTGCTCCGCTGGGATATCACCACAAATACGTGAGCACCATTATTGAAGGGCTCGACGCGGCAAATGACTCTTAATTCTTCATCACCCGAAGGCAATGTTTTAATGCCGGCAGCTTCAGGAGCGGTGATTCGTTTGCCGATAGTTTGGTCTAGCTCACTGCGCTCAAGCTCGCTGAATCCTTTGCCACGTCCGTTAACCTCCGGCTCCACAGCCACAAAATTTACCAGACAATATTTTCCGCCAGGCAGGGCGGGATACCAGATGCGAAAGAGTCCTCTAGGACCTCCAGTACCTTCGCCTCCGAGACTACCCGGAAAGATACCGAACTGCACGCCGCCTTTGAGACCCCACCTTTGCTGATCCCCATCCTGACGCGGCATGATCCACTCGGCTGCCCCGGCAGGAAGTGCAAGAACACCAGCAATAACAGCCACAAGAACAATGTAGCAGTGAACGCAGGTGAATAAAATGGTCGACAACGGGATTTTTGTAAATTTCATCAGTTTCAGTCCTTCACTTTCAGCAGCCAGAGTAGAGGCCAGACCAGCGGGTTGTCTAATCCTGTGTGCTTTCTTTTCGATCGCGGTATCCTCGGATTACTGCAGCGATCTCCTGCAAGGAGAATATCTGAACAAAGCATTCCACGCAGTCCTTCATTATAGATTCGCAAATTCGTATATCCGGCTTGGGAGAGTTTATCTGCAAGCTTTCCGGGGTTCCGGTCGGCATAATCCAGCCCATAGATAATTATTGGCTCAGCCCTGTTCTTCACTTGTGAAGAAACCGCCTGCACGCCTTCCGCAAGGGAGGCTTGAATTGAGCCTGCTATGTGCGATTGACAAAAGATCTCCCTGCCCATGACTGCCACCACAACAGGCTGCGGTATTTGACCCAGTAAGAACTTCATTTCCCGGCGAGATAGGTGCTGCCATGCAAAATAGCCGCCTTCATATATGTCCGCTTTCAAGTAGCCCTTTTCCCGGAGCCTGGCGGCCAGGGACAGTTCGCCATCCTCGTTTCTTCCCTGTCCGTATATGAGAGCCTTCAGATAGTCTGCAGGTAACCGGGAAATGCTCCCGTCGCCATGCGGCATATTAATCGCAGCGGCGATGTGACCTCTCTTGAACGCATCCGCAGATCTCACGTCAATAATGGTGATCGGTTCTGCTCCGTAGATTGCTCTCCACGTATCCTTCCTCCCGACTTCGTTCACGGACGGACC
>Ga0364874_10240_pt1 | contig 32554 bp, 31 predicted proteins | sample ExccelAu500001D4_2_FD_206922 | JGI IMG/M metagenome (GOLD analysis project Ga0364874, IMG submission 206922) | Enriched cells from Trout Bog Lake Hypolimnion, Wisconsin, USA - BchlTB.Aug07.5000.01.D4 | ecosystem: Environmental > Aquatic > Freshwater > Lake > Hypolimnion/Profundal zone | place... | reverse complement strand
AAGCTTTCAGTCTCATTTTTTGTAATAAGGACAACCGGAATCTGCTGATTCATTTCTTTGATTCTGGTAAGTGTTTGTAGACCTGTAATACCAGGCATGCTTTCATCAAGCAAAACAACATCTGCTGCATTATTTTTAATAAAGTCGATTGCATCAAACCCATTATTGAAAGTGATGACTTCATACCCTTTATGTTCAAGAAAAAGCTTTTGAGATTGAAGACTTTCCATTTCATCATCAACCCATATAATCTTCGCAATTGCCATGTATCAAATTTTTTATTTTACAGAGAATAGATATCCCAATAACAAAATTCAGGCTAATACACCTTATAAATTAGAAGAGTAGAAATGGAATCAATTGCGGAATTTAAAAATTGGAATAGTTAAATGATGTTTCAAATTTATTCTATCCTTACACAAATAGTACTTTTGGAATACGCTTTAACAAAGCATCAACAACTATGGCCACCCAACGAAAAATTATCAATGATCCAGTTTATGGGTTTATCACCATTCAACATTCCTTGATTTTCGACATTCTGGCCCATCCTTTTTTCCAAAGATTAAGACGGATCCATCAAATGGCATTGGCTTATCTGGTATACCCGGGTGCCGTTCATACAAGGTTGCATCATTCACTGGGTGCCTATCATTTGATGGGTAATGCGTTGAATGAACTACGTTCAAAGGGAATAGAAATTACTGAAGAGGAAGAAATAGCAGTTTCGGCTGCTATTTTGTTGCATGATACGGGACATGGCCCATTTTCGCATGCACTTGAAAATAAATTACTGGGGGAAATTCATCATGAATCTATAAGTTTAAAGATCATGCAATTGATGAATGAGGAAATGGGGGGGAAATTAGATATGGCAATTGCCATTTTTACAAACCAATACCCCAAAAAATTTCTTCACCAGCTAGTCAGTGGCCAACTTGATGTGGACCGAATGGATTATTTAACAAGAGACAGTTTTTTCACCGGAGTAAGTGAAGGCGTTATTGGCTATAATAGGATCCTCAAAATGCTGGTTGTGGATAAGGGTGAATTAATGGTTGAAGAAAAAGGCATCTACAGTATAGAAAAGTTTTTGGTAGCCAGACGCCAGATGTACTGGCAGGTTTATCTTCATAAAACAGTTCTTGCTGCTGAAAAAATGCTGGTTAACATACTCAAAAGAGTTCATGAAATTAGTTCAGAAGGTGATTTGTTATTAAAAACAGGAGGTGTTACAGATTATTTTCTATATGCTTTTAACGGTATGATGGATAGAGCTTCTTTATATAAATTTTGTGAATTGGATGATATTGAACTTTCTTTCGCAATAAAAAAATGGTCGCATCACCCCGATTTCATACTTCGGGAACTTTGTGATCGATTATTGAACCGCAATCTTTTAAAGATCCGGCTCCAGTCAGAACCCTTCGATTTGAAAGAAACTGCAAGAAAACAGGAAGAAATTGCAACACAATTGAAAATTTCGTTTGATGAAGCAAGTTATTTTGTTTTCACCGGGGAAGCCAATAATACCATGTACAAAACGGAAGATGAAAGAATCAATATCCTATTTAAAGATGGAACTGTAAAAGACATTTCTGCAATAGATAATCCACTGATTCATCAAACAATTTCTTCCCCGGTTAAAAAATTTTACATTTGCGCACTTTAGCAGTCAGTAGATATAGCTTGATAAAGCTATCTGATAGACACCACTAACCAAAAAACACAATATGCATTTTACTGCGGCACAAATAGCTTTGCTCATAAATGGTACAATTGAAGGTAATGGCAATGTTTCTGTTGCATCTTTTGGTAAGATAGAAGAAGCGAAAGAGGGAGAATTAGCATTTTTAGCAAATCCGAAATACGAAGAATTTCTTTATTCAACAGGTGCTTCAGTTATTTTGATCAATGAAGATCTGGAACTCAAAAGGCCTATCCCCCAAACCTTAATCAGGGTTCCGGATGCCTATTCAGCGTTTGCAACATTGCTGACCAAATACCAGGAAATGGTAACACAATCATTGGTGGGTATTCAGCAGCCCTCCTATATCTCAACTTCAGCTGTATTGGGAACCGATGTTTATGTAGCTGCATTTTCATATATCGGGAACAACGTTAAAATCGGGAACAACGTTAAAATTTTTCCAGGTGTTTATATCGGCGACCATGTGAAGATCGGAAATAATGTTTTACTATATCCTGCTGTAAAAATATACCAGGGTTGTATCATAGGCTCAAACGTGAACATTCATGCGGGTTCTGTTATCGGTAGTGATGGTTTTGGTTTTGCACCTCTTGCAGATGGCTCTTACCAGAAAATTCCACAAATAGGGAATGTTATTATAGAGGATTATGTTGAAATTGGTGCGAATGTAACAATCGACAGAGCAACGATGGGTTCAACACTCATAAAATCCGGTGCCAAACTTGATAATCTTATACAGATTGCTCATAATGTAGAAGTAGGTAATAATTCAGTAATTGCAGCCCAGGCAGGGGTTAGTGGCAGCACTAAACTGGGAAAAAATGTGATGATTGGTGGTCAGGCCGGAATTGTTGGTCATATTTCCATTGCTGATGGAGCTAAAATCAATGCCCAGAGTGGCGTTACGAAATCGATTAAAAAAGCAAATGCAGTAGTAACAGGTTCTCCTGCCTATGAATATACTGCAGCCTTAAGAAGTCAGGCAACGGAAAGAAAATTACCTGAATTTGAAAAAAGAATCATTGAATTGGAACGATTAGTTCAGGAATTGTCAAAAAAATCCGGTTAATGATCTGTAAGCGGCATAATAATAACTCTTTCAGTTATTTTTGACATGCTTTTTTTTAAAATACAATCGTAATACTTTCAATAAAGTAAATAACCTAAAGTTCACTCCCTAAATTTGTAAGAATGGACAGCAATTTCAATCCCGACAAACAACACACGCTTGGAAGTGTCATTAATATAAGTGGTACGGGTTTACATACCGGTATAATTGTAGATATGAGTTTAAAACCCTGTAATCCGGGGTATGGTATCCAGTTTCAGCGAATTGATCTGCCAAATCAGCCATTGATAAAAGCAGATTGTGACCTTGTTACAGACACTTCAAGGGGAACAACACTTCAGGTTGGTGATGCAAAAGTGAGTACAGTAGAGCATATTCTGGCAGCTCTTGTTGGAATGGGGGTAGACAATGTGCTGATAGAGCTGAACGGCCCTGAGGTACCGATCATTGATGGTAGCTCAGAACCTTTTGTTGAACTAATTGAAATTGCTGGAGTTATTGAACAGGAAGCTTCCAAAGCCTGGTACAGCCTGGATGAAAACATATTTCATTATGACGAAAGCAAAAGGGTTGAAATGGTCGCACTTCCTTCTGTTGACTATCAAATAACCACCCTTATAGATTTCAATAGCCCGGTTTTGGGTACCCAGCATGCCGGTTTAAAAACAATAAAGGATTTTAAAGCGGAAATTGCCCCATGTCGTACATTCTGTTTTCTTCATGAACTGGAAATGTTACTGGACCATGACCTTATTAAAGGGGGAGATATCAATAATGCCATAGTGGTTGTTGATAAGCCCATTAATAATGAGGAAATGAACCGACTTGCAAAAGCTTTTAAAAGAGACAAAATCGAAGTTAAAAGTGAAGGTTATCTTAATAACCTCGAATTGAGGTTTCCAAATGAACCAGCCAGACATAAATTATTGGATGTAATTGGTGACCTTGCCCTTATTGGCTATCCTGTAAAAGCGAGAATCATTGCAAACAGACCGGGACACAGCACAAATGTGGAATTTGCCAAAAAAATCAAGCAATATATCAAGAAGAATAAACACATGAAGGATGTGCCTGTTTATGATGCTACATTACCTCCAGTGTTTAACCTTGAAAAGATAGAAAAAACATTACCGCACCGATTCCCGTTCTTACTGGTTGATAAAATAACTGAACTGACCGATAAATATATAGTAGGGATCAAAAACGTAACATTCAACGAATGGTTCTTTCAGGGACATTTTCCCAATAATCCTGTTATGCCCGGTGTTTTACAAATAGAAGCATTGGCTCAAACAGGCGGCATTCTTTGCATCAATGCAATGCCTGAGGGCAATTATGATACCTACTTCTTGAAAATAGACAACTGTAAATTTAAAATGAAAGTTGTTCCCGGAGATACGATGGTATTGAAGATGGAGCTTATTTCTCCTATCAGAAGAGGAATTTGTGAGATGAAAGGAACAGTTTATGTTGGTGGTAAGGTAGCTACAGAGGCAGATCTTGTAGCACAGGTAGTAAAAAGAATTTAAAACAAAAAATATCCTTAATCTTTGATATTTTTACAACGCCAGATAAAGTTTGGCATCTTTTTTATTGCTGTTTTGGCTTATGCCAACAACGACAGCTGCAAAATCTAAAATCAGGATGACCCATCCCTACACTTACATAGATCCTAATGCAAGGATTGCCCCCAATGTAAAAATCGACCCCTTTACCGTAATACATGGAGATGTTCAAATCGGAGAAGGAACCTGGATCGGAAGTAATGTTACCATTATGGATGGAACCAAAATAGGTAAGAACTGCCGTATATTTCCGGGTGCAGTACTTGGGGCTGTGCCTCAGGACCTGAAATTTGCAGGTGAAAAGACGACTGCTGTGATTGGTGATAATACAACTATCAGGGAATTTGTTACAGTAAACCGTGGTACTGAAGACAGGGGAAAGACCAAAGTGGGCAGTAATTGTCTGATCATGGCCTATAGCCATATTGCCCATGATTGCATAGTAGGAAATAATTGTATCATCAGCAACAGTGTTCAGATGGCGGGGCATGTGGTTATGGGAGATTGGGCATGGATTGCTGGGGTTAGTGCAGTTCATCAGTTTGTTCATATAGGCCAGCACTCCTATATTGCAGGTGGAAGTCTGGTTAGTAAGGATGTTCCGCCTTATATCAAGGCTGTCAGAAATCCTTTAAGCTATGGCGGAGTGAACAGCGTTGGTTTAAAACGTCGGGGATTTGAGTTACAGAAAATAAACCATATACTGGATATTTACCGAATCATTTTTAATAAAAACCTCAATACATCTCAGGCTCTTGAGTTTATAGAAGAAGAATTAACAGCCAGTGATGAAAGAGATGAAATCGTAGGCTTTATCAGGGAAAGTGGCCGGGGTATCATTAAAAGATATACCAAAGGTGGTTCGGATGAAGAATAAAATACCCTCTTATTTATTTTCAATATGACGATTACTTTAACTGATGCCGGCAAACGTTATAACCGGGATTGGATATTCCGTCATGTAGATCTTAGCTTTCATACAGGAAATTCGTATGCCATTACCGGCCCAAATGGAAGCGGAAAAAGTACACTTCTTCAGGCAATAGCAGGCAGTCTCAACCTAAGTTCAGGATCCATACAATTCCGCATGGATATACATCCTGTTCCCGATGAAAACATTTTCAAATTCATAGCTATAGCAGCCCCGTATCTGGAACTTATTGACGAAATGACTGCCAGAGAATTTCTTAAATTCCATTCCAATTTCAAGGCCTTTATACCTGAAGTGGATATAAATCAAATTATTGAGATCATTGGTCTTGAGAAAGCTGCAGATAAGCAAATAAGATATTATTCTTCAGGAATGCGTCAGCGTGTTAAGCTTGCACAGGCAATTTTTACTGATACGCCTGTCCTTCTCCTGGATGAACCCTGTACCAACCTTGATAGCACAGGGTATCATCTATACCATGAGTTAATCAAGCATTTTTGTAGTAATAAGCTCATCATTGTAAGCAGCAATGATGAAAAGGAAATGGATTTTTGTACCCAAAAAATAAGCATCTCCAATTATAAATAACCCATTTTATTAGCCCTGCTATAATGTAGCCATACACGAATACCCCCATCATCGCCTGCTGGCTATCAATAAATTAAGATCAGTAAACTTCAGGTCAAATTTCTGACTGATGTAAAAATCTGTTAAAGCCCCTTTGAACAAATAGATCCCTTCCCTTAAATTGAAATTATGCCAAACCATCTCTTCCATACCCCCTTCATCACTGATTGTGAGTAATAATGGCATCAAAACATTGCTGATCGCCTGACTGGCAGTACGGGCAAATCCACTAGGAATATTTGGTACACAATAATGGATCACATCATGTTTTACAAAAGTAGGTTGCTCATGGGTGGTCAATTCACTGGTTTCGAAACACCCTCCCCTATCTATGGCAACATCTATAATAATACTTCCGGGTCGCATCGCTGCAACCATTTCCTCTGTAACAACAACAGGTGCCCTTCCAAACTCATTACTAAGTGCACCTACAGCCACTTCACAGGTTTTAAGTTGCTTAGCCAGGATCCGTGGTTCTAATACACTGGTCCAGCATCGCTGACCCAGGTTATTTTGCAATTGTTTTAACCTATACACATTATTATCAAATACTTTTACACTGGCTCCAAGAGCCAAGGCATTACGGGTTGCAAATTCCCCTACTATTCCAGCACCAATGATCACCACTTTAGTTGGTGGAATCCCGCTTATACCACCCAGCAAAACACCCTTCCCTTTATTAAAACTACTGAGATACTGTCCGGCAATGAGCATCAAAGCCCCACCGGCAATTTCACTCATACTTCTTACAATGGGGTATGTTCCGCTATCATCTTTCAAATTTTCAAAACTCAGCCCTGTAATTCTTTTCTCCATCATGGTATTTACGATCTCAGCCTTTAATGCCGAATGATGGATAGGAGAAATGATAGTTTGGTTGAGTTGCAGCAAATTCATATCCTCTTCAACTACCGGAGCACTTTTTACAAGAATGGGCGCTTTATAAACTTCTGCTTTTTCATAAAGAATTTTTGCCCCTGCCTCACTATAATCCTTATCTGTATAATTACTTCCCACACCAGCATTGTGTTCAACAACAACACTATGACCATTGCTTACCAAAACGCCTACCGCTTCGGGTGTAAGTGCAATCCTGTTTTCCTGAAAAGCAAATTCTTTTGGAATTCCTATATGCAATTCTGCCCCTTTTACTTTTACATCCAATGTTTCCTCCAGTGTTTCATAATTAAATGAAGTACTGATATGTGGTTTTGTTCCAGCCATGTGTGGTCATTTAAAAATTCCTGTGAAATATTCAAATTTGCTTTTAGTGAAGTTACTTGATTTAAATAAGAGTTAAACATTATCAAAAGAAGCGGCATTCCTTTATACGGCTAATGTATATACCCTACGGGTTGTTGAATCCAAAATCTCTATATAAATATGAAAACAGTTTTCTGGTAGTAAAGCCGCTGCCATTTCCGGCCATTCAATTATACATAAATCTCCTCCTGTCAATAAATCTTCTACCCCTGCCTGAATGGCTTCTTCCTCACTTTTAAGTCTGTACCAGTCCATATGGCAAATATTTCCCGCCTTTTCACTTTTATACACATTTATGATTGCAAAAGTTGGACTGCTCACAGGATCCGAAACCCCAAGCAGATCACCTATTGCATGAACCATGGTTGTCTTCCCTGCTCCCATAGGAGCATGAAAAGCCCACACTTTTTTTGCACTTCCCTCCTTCCATAAAATTTTGGCTACATCATTGATATTCGCCGTGGTAAAAATTGCATCCATGCGTCAAAGATATTTCTATGTCCTTAAGATGTGTATTTTATTCCTGAGGTACCTTTACAATTAATTATGAACCAGGTGTTTTTTTGAAAAAAGGATAATATCTTTTTTAAGATTGGTTCATCTTATAACCATATTTAATTGGGGAATCATCAACAGGTCATATACCGCTAACCTACCTTTAAAATACCTCTATAAAGGGTAGGTTAGAGGTAGGTTAGAGGTATATGAGAGGTAAGTTAAAGGTAGGTTAGACCATAAGATGATACAGATACAATATGGGGTAAAATTCAATTGACAGCAAGATTGACTGTAGTTTATTAAACTATCATTTTAATAGAACCCTTAATGTTGGCATAATAAACTAACACTCAATTTTTTTAGCATTGCAGCCAGAGAAAAGTAGTTGTATATCAAAGCATTATAAAAATTCGGATTATGGAAAAAGTAAATCTTAAAGTTGAAGGAATGAGTTGTACAAACTGTGCACTGACAATTGAGAAATACCTGAAAAAAGAAGGTTTACAAAATGTAAAGGTCAATTTTATTGGAGGTGATGTAAGTTTTGACCTGTCTGGCAATACCTCAAGACAAAATATTGAAAAGGGCATTCATGATCTGGGTTATCATATACATCATGAACAGGATGGACATGACCACCATGGACACAGTCATAGTGGCGGAAAACTCCCATTCAGCAATCACTTGCAACGTTTCTGGTTTTGTATACTTTTTACAGCACCATTAATGATTCATATGATTCCGGGTATCCATATCCATTTTCTGATGGATCCTTATGTTCAACTGGCGCTTACACTCCCTGTTTATATTGTAGGGATGGACTTCTTTGGCAGGTCGGCTATAAAAAGCCTGTTTTCTGGAATTCCTAATATGAATGTGTTGGTAGCACTGGGTTCATCAGCTGCTTTTGTGTATAGTCTTGCTGGTTTACTCATGCAGCGTTCTGCTGACTATTTGTTTTTTGAGACGGCCTGCACTACCCTCACCCTCGTTTTTCTGGGAAACTGGATGGAAGATGCCTCAGTCGAAAAAACGCAGGCTGCATTGAAAAGTCTGGCAAAAAGCAGAAAAGTCATGGCCAACATGATCGCATTTGATGACAAACACCAGGAACAGATCTTTCAGATTGAAAATACAGCATTACATGTTGGAGACCTGGTGCTTATAAGAAGTGGTGAACATGTACCCATGGATTGTAAAATATTATGGGGCGATGCTAATGTAAATGAAGCCATCATTACAGGAGAAAGCATTCCGGTTGAAAAAAGGATGAAAGACCAGCTGATCGGAGGAAGTATCATTGAGAGTGGATCCGTAAAAGCACAGGTTACGGCCGTTGGAGAAGATACCGTTTTGGCACATATCTTAAAGCTGGTTCAGGAAGCGCAATCAGAAAAGCCTCCTGTACAGCAACTCGCCGATAAGATCAGTGCCATTTTTGTTCCCACCGTTATAAGTATTGCATTAATTACACTGGCCGCCAACTATTTCATTGGGGATAAAAGTTTCGGTGACAGCCTTTTAAGAAGTATTGCTGTGCTGGTCATTTCCTGTCCCTGTGCTATGGGACTGGCTACTCCGGCAGCAATAGCTGTAGGCTTGGGCAGGGCTGCTAAAAATGGTGTGCTATTTAAAAATGCCCGCAGTCTTGAAGTTTTCAAAGATATCAGACAGGTTGTATTTGATAAGACCGGCACACTGACTACAGGACTTTTTCAAATAGAAAATTTTCATACGGTACTAGATCAGGAAGCGTTTAAGGCTATTGCATTCTCCCTTGAAAAATACAGTAATCATCCCATTGCCAAAAGCATTGTACAATCCTGGAAAACGAAAGATGAGATCAGATGGGCCTCGGTAGAAGAAGTAAAGGGAATTGGCATTCGGGCTGTTGACAAGTCTGGAAATACCTATTTTGCGGGGTCTTATGCTGTTGCAGCAGCATTTACTAAAGATGACAGTCATAATGTTTATCTGCTTCGGAATAATGAATGGATCGGTTGGATCAATGTTACAGATGAAATAAGACCAGAAGCCAAACAAGTGATAGCCTTATTAAAGGCCAGCAAAATAAAAACCATTTTATTGAGTGGTGATAGAAAGGATAAATCACAGAAAGTGGCAGATTTTCTGGGAATAGATCAGGTGATCGCTGAACAGAGTCCCGAACAAAAATTGCAACAGATTGCAGCTTTTAATGCAATTGCACCCACTGCCATGGTGGGGGATGGCATCAATGATGCCCCGGCACTTGCAAAAGCAACAGTTGGTATTTCACTTAGTGATGCATCGCAGGTTGCCATGCATTCAGCACAGGTAGTACTGATGAATCATGGACTTAAGAATATGCCACTTGCACTTGGGCTTGGCAAGCATACTTACCGTACCATTCAGGGTAACCTTTTTTGGGCATTTGCCTATAATATTGTTGCCATACCTGTTGCGGCCTTTGGTTATTTAAGTCCCACATTTGGTGCCCTCGTAATGGGACTTAGTGATGTTGTTCTGGCCATAAATTCTATCAGGCTTAATTTTAAGAAAGTGATCTGATGCATCGTACCTTCAAAGCCTGTAAGTATGGTCACTTCAAAAAACATCCTGCAACAATACTGGGGATTTCAATCATTCAGGGAAGATCAGGAATCTATTATTGAATCGGTTCTTAATAACCAGGATACACTTGCTTTACTGCCTACAGGGGCAGGAAAATCAATTTGCTTTCAGGTACCTGCCATGATGAAAGAGGGGTTATGCCTGGTCATTTCTCCCTTAATTGCATTAATGAAGGACCAGGTCTACCAATTGCGCAAAAAAAAGATCCCCGCTATTGCACTGCATAGTGGTTTGGGCTATGTTGAAGTACGGAACATACTTACCGATGCAATTACCGGGAATTACAAATTCCTGTATGTATCTCCAGAAAGGCTGGAATCTGCCGTGTTCAGAGAATACATGCACAGCTTACCGGTTAGTCTCATTGCAGTAGATGAAGCGCATTGTGTATCCCAATGGGGATATGATTTTCGGCCATCGTATTTAAGAATTGCGCGGATCAGAGAAGATATGCCTGAAATACCGGTTATTGCATTGACGGCTTCTGCCCCACCCATTGTTCAAAGGGATATTATCGAGAAACTTCAGCTACAAGATTGCCATGTTTTTCGCTCTAGCTTCGAAAGGAATAATCTTTCCTATTCGGTATTTAAAACAGACAGTAAGATCAATAAAGTTTTAGAGATTTTGCAAAATGTAAAAGGCAGTAGTATCATTTATTGCAGGAACAGACCATCTACCAAACAAGTTGCCGAACTCATCAATATGCATGGATATAAAGCAGGCTATTATCATGCTGGACTTTCTCAGGAGGAGCGGTCAAAAGTTCAAACAGACTGGATAAATAATTCATTAAGGGTAATTGTAAGTACCAATGCTTTTGGCATGGGAATCGATAAGCCCGATGTACGGACAGTTATCCACTACGACAGCCCGGATTGCCTTGAAAACTATTATCAAGAGTCTGGCAGGGCAGGTAGGGATGGAAACAAATCCTATGCAGTACTGCTTCATCAGCCTGTTGATATCAACGAATTACAAAACCTGGCAACTATCCGTTTTCCCGATATGAAAGAGATCCGGAAGATATACCAGGCCATTGCTGAATATTTACAAATTCCTGCCGGATTGGGAGAAGGCTGCTACTATGATTTTGATATTGCTCATTTCTGTAAAACCTTTAAACAGGATCAGTTATCCGTTCAGTATGTCATTAAGGTATTGGAACAGGAAGGGCTTATTCATTTTAATGAGTCGATCTTTTTACCATCACAGGTACAATTCATTGCTGATAAATCACTGATACGTGAAGTCGAAAAAATGTACCCTCAGTTGGATACCGTAATGAAATGCCTGCTCAGAAGTTATGAAGGCATTTACGACAATCGTGTATCCATCAATGAAAAATACCTCGCAAAACTTTGCAGGCTGCCCTATGCTAAGATCTATTCGGATCTGGAGGATTTGAAACTGAAAAGGATCATTGAATACCTTCCACAAAAAGAAACCCCACAGCTGCATTTTCTTACCAACAGGGCCCCTTCCAAAACACTATATATCAATGAAGAAGCCTACTTCAAAAGAAAGCAGCTTTATTACCAGCGTTTGGAGATCATGCTGGATTATCTCAAATCAGAAGATGGGTGTAGAAGTAAATTTTTAGCCTCCTACTTTACTGAAACTACACACCCTGAATGTGGCATTTGCGACCACTGCTTGCAAAAGAAAAAAGCTGCCCCTTCTAAAGCAGAATTTGACAGGATCATTCATTTTATTGAAGCCAATATTCCTGTTCAGGGAATTCCGGTAAAGGAATTGCTTTATTTATTGAAAGATATTCCCAAGGATAGATTTTGGGAAGTTCTGCGCCTGATGCAAGAAGAAAGAATGGTCATGGCAGATGACAGGGGTTTTCTAACCATTCCAAAGTCTGCCAGAACCCAATAACAAATAGTCAGGGCCAATTAAAAAGCAATAAGAATCAGATTACCGATACATTATCTTAGTTACCCGTAGGATATCCTACCTTTATTGTTTTAACAAAAGATTGCACCCTTTTGGTTATAAGTTGGCATAGTTTTTACGTTACTTCACCTTAAACATTTGAACCATGGAAGGAAAAAAATATAAAATTTTATTGTGCGAAGATGATACAAACTTAGGGATGGTATTGAAAAATTACCTTGAGCTGAATGACTATGATGTTACCCTGGAGAGAGATGGTCGTCTTGGACTGGCTGCGTTTCAACGGGAAAAATTTGATATATGCCTGCTCGATGTTATGATGCCTAATGTGGATGGATTCGCTCTGGCAGAAGAGATCAGAGATGTGGATCCAGACATACCTTTATTTTTTCTGAGTGCCAAGACCATGAAAGAAGATATTATTCAGGGCTATAAACTGGGGGCTGATGATTTTATTACCAAACCATTTGATAGTGAGGTTTTATTGCTTAAAATAAAAGCGATCCTTAAAAGAAATGAAGAGGATAATAAAATCAATGACAATATAGAATTTGATCTGGGCTTTTACCATTTTAATCCCAAACTAAGAGAACTGATTCATGAAGGCAAAACCCAAACCCTTTCTCCCAAAGAAAACGAATTACTAAAGATGCTGGCGGAACATAAAAATGACCTGCTTCCGAGGGAAAGGGCTTTGAAAAAGATTTGGGGTAGTGACACTTATTTCAATGGCCGAAGCATGGATGTATATATTGCCAAACTGCGTAAATACCTGAAAGACGATACCAATATTGAAATTGTCAATATTCATGGAAATGGATTTCGTCTGGTTGCTCCTTAGTAAGTGGATTAATTTGTTTCAAATTTATATATCCAATAAAAAAGCTGTTCTTGCGAAGAACAGCTTTTTTGTTGGACTATTATATGCTAAGTGTCTTTTATAACGGGATATGCGTATTAACTGAACAGATCAGACTGTTTCGACTGGTATAATTGTGCTTTTCCAAGGTGATTATAAGCCTTAGCCGTTACTTCCCTGCCCCTTGGGGTTCTTTGCATAAACCCTTCCTGTATTAAAAATGGTTCATAGACCTCTTCAATAGTGCCTGCTTCTTCTCCTACTGCTGTAGCAATAGTCGTAATCCCTACCGGTCCACCCTTGAATTTTTCAATGATGGTTATTAGGATCCTATTATCCATTTCATCAAGGCCATGCTCATCAACATGTAATGCTTTAAGAGCATGCTGGGTAATACCGATATCAATGACGCCATCATTAAGAACCTGAGCAAAATCCCTTACCCGCCTCAATAATCCGTTGGCTATACGAGGTGTGCCCCTGCTTCTGCGGGAAATTTCTCCAGCAGCCTCAGAAGAAATGGTCGCATTCAATATAGTAGCACTTCTTTCCACTATTTTTTTAAGTGTCTCTGCCGGGTAATATTCCAGCCTGGATTTGATACCAAATCTTGAAAGCAGCGGTGCAGTAAGTAATCCACTTCGGGTTGTAGCCCCAACCAGGGTAAATGGATTTAGATTGATCTGTACACTTCTGGCGTTTGGACCAGTGTCTATCATGATATCAATCCTAAAATCTTCCATTGCAGCATAGAGGTATTCTTCTACAACATTACTCAACCTATGGATTTCGTCAATAAACAAGACATCATTGGGCTCAAGATTTGTGAGTAGTCCCGCTAAGTCACCCGGCTTTTCAATTACGGGGCCGGAAGTTTCCTTGATATTAACGCCTAACTCATTGGCTACTATTCTGCTGAGTGTTGTTTTTCCTAGTCCGGGAGGGCCATGAAACAGGATATGATCCAAAGCTTCTCCCCTTATTTTGGCAGCTTTAATAAATATGATGAGGTTTTCTATTAATTGAGGCTGGCCAGAAAATTCATCCAGTTCCTTTGGCCGAATGGTATTTTCAAATTCCTTTTCGGCCAGTGTTTGTGGATTTTTTTCATTATTCAAGGGAGAATTAGACATATTAAATCAAATCTACTAAAACTATTCATCCTTTGTTTTACTTGTTTGTAAGTCTTTACTGACTCAATACAAGACACAAAAATGAAGGTGATCTTTCTTCACCTTATATTATTATTTTTTGAAAAGCAGAGAAATGGGTTATTTTTCCTGTACCTGACCTGCAGCTTCTTTTACAGGTTGTGTTGAATAGGGCCCATGTACAGTAGTCATTAACAATAGGATGGCAAACACAATAACAAAAGATAAAATGGCTGTTCCTGTGAATGAAATATTTACTTCTTCTTTATGTTCAGACATGATTTGAAAATTTATATGGCAAATTAAACAAAAAAAGAACGGTCAGATGACAACATCTGCAAAATAATATCCGGATCAGGGCAATTTTCAAGGTATCTTTTTCTTTCACTCATTTTACATACCCCCGGATAATCACCCGAATAATTGTCGAGCTCCTTTATAATTTGAAAATGAAGGTGGGGTGGCCAATACCCATTCTCTTCAGCAATACCAAAATGTCCAATCGTTTCCCCCACGCTGATAAATTTTCCGGGCTTCAGATGCTGAATATCTTCTAATGAAAGGTGACCGTATAAAGTATAAAATGTTGTTGCTTTTATCTGGTGCTGCAACAAGATAACAGCACCGTAGTTACCCATTTCCTGATGAAATCCAACACTATGCAATACCCCGCCTAAAGGAGCATAGACAGGAGTTCCTGCTCGTCCCCATATATCTATGCCAAGATGTAATCTGCGGGGTTCATCTATAGAATTAAAAACCTCACTTACCGAATAAAAATCTCTCAATTCGTCATATCCTCCAATAGCGTAAAGCGCCCCTGCATGATCTATCTGTTCTTTGATAAATGCCGCAAAATATCCCGCTCCTTTGGCAACCGCTTCATTCAATGATGTATTAGTGGCTGAACAATCAAGCAATAGCAAACGATCTGATCCTGGTATAAATGGAACAACCTGATGAAAAGTATGTTGGAACTCTTTCAGCAATTCAATCATAGTTGCAAAATTAGATGTACTTATCTAAACCATACATAAATATCCTTTAAAGCATTTCATCAGCAGTAGATTGACATTATCTGTGAAAGGTATATTGATTTCGTTCTATCCAGTTTTGTTCCCCTTCAAACTTTATATCTTCCCTGTTACTGAATACAGCAGCACTAATTATCCAGGTATGTCTTATTACCGCTTTTCTATGATCATTTCCATCAAAACCATTCCTTTCAGTAACGATTCGTAATGTACTATCGGCTAATAATTTTTTTTCCTTAACAAATGCAGCATCCAGCATTGTACCTTCTTTGCTAATTTTTAAAGTATCCTTACCATTGGCATGTGGCTCATTAGGATACTTGTATTCCAATATTACCCTGTTAAGTTGGGGTTCGGTACTTACGATTACATCAGCAGGCATCGTATAAGGTTTGCCGCTTGTATAATCAAGATACGTTAGTGAACCTTTCCAATTACCGATAACAGATGTAAAATCATTGATCGAGATAGATGGATTTGACAAGTTGAAGCCTGGAAAACTAACCGACCAATAAAGCGCGAATACCATAGAAACTAGTTTCATATCTCTGTTTTTATCGTAAACAAATAAGCCGTTGAAAAGTTTCAACGGCTTATTTGAACTATTTGAAGATTTATTAAACAACTATATTGATCATCTTGCCTTTTACAAAAATGATCTTTTTGGGAGCTTTACCTTCAAGCCATTTCTGAACTGTTTCATGCTGCAAAATTAGTGGCTCTGCTTCCTGTTGGGTTATATCCAGGGATAATGTGAGGGTGGCACGTAATTTACCATTGATACTGATTGGATATTCCTTATCTGATTCCAATACATATTTAGCTTCAAAAGTTGGGAATGCAGCGTCCAAAACCGAGCCCGAATTACCCAAAACAGACCATAATTCTTCCGCGATATGGGGGGCATAAGGAACCAGCATTACCAATAAAGGCTGCAGGACTTCCTTTTTATTACATTTCAGTTCACTGAGCTCATTCACACAAACCATAAAAGCACTTACAGCAGTATTGAATGAAAACCGTTCCGTATCATCTTCAATCTTTCTGATGGTTTTATGCAATACTTTTAACTCAGCCGCATTGGCCTTATCCTTATTCCAAATAACACCTTTTGTTTCGTCAAAGAACAGCCTCCACAATTTTTTAAGAAACCGATGAACCCCTTCAATACCTTTGGTATCCCAGGGCTTACTTTGTTCAACAGGACCAAGGAACATTTCATACATCCTGAATGTATCAGCTCCATAACGATCAACCAGGTCATCCGGATTAACCGTATTGAATTTCGATTTAGACATTTTTTCAACCTCTGAATCGCATATATATTTCCCGTTTTCCAATATAAATTCTGCCTTACTATATTCTCCGTTCCTCCATTTTTTGAAGGATTCTATATCCAATTCGTAACCATCAACGAAATTGACATCTACATGTATCTTATCAACCTGATCAAGGCTGTAAGGTTGTTTTGTTGCAAATGGACTTGACTCTACCAATTCATTGATCAATCCTGATGAAACAAACGTGTGGGTACCTCTTAACCTGTAAACGAACCGACTGCTACCCTGGATCATACCCTGATTTACCAATCGTTTGAATGGTTCATCAAACCCAATGTGTCCAAGATCAAATAATACTTTAGTCCATAATCTGCTATACAATAAATGACCTACTGCATGCTCTGTACCTCCAATATAAAGGTCGACCTGATTCCAATAATCGCTAACAGTTCTATCGCAGAAGCTGTTTGCATTATGGGGATCCATATACCTTAAGAAATACCAGCTACTACCTGCATAACCCGGCATTGTATTTGTTTCCAGCTCTCTAGCTACCCATTCAGGAATATTGGCCAATGGTCCCTCACCCTCAGGACCCGGTGAATAAGAATCTACTTTAGGCAATTCCAGTGGCAAGGCCGATTCATCCAATGGGTATGCGATTCCGTTTTTCCATTTAACTGGGAATGGTTCACCCCAATAGCGCTGCCTGCTGAAAGCCGCATCCCGCATCCTGTAATTCACCTTCTTTTTCCCTATTCGTAATGATTCGAGTTTTTCATTTACAATATCAATAGCATCTCTCATAACCATACCATCCAGAAAATCACTATTGCTTAAAGTGGCATCTTTGGTAGGATTAGCTTCCTCCCCATTAAACTGATCCCCTAAAATGTTGGTTACAGGTATATTAAAATGCTTTGCGAATTTAAAATCCCGCTCATCCCCACATGGAACTGCCATGATTGCCCCAGTACCATAACCAGCCAATACATATTCACTGATCCAGATTGGAATGGGTTTTGCATTAAAAGGATTTATAGCAAACGCCCCGGTAAAACAACCTGTAATTTTCTTCTCAGCCATTCTTTCCCGTTCACTGCGGCTGTTTACATAAGAGAGGTAATTTTCTACTTCTTCTTTCTGTGCATCAGAAGTAATTACCCTAACCAGATCATGTTCTGGAGCTACAACCATAAAATCTACTCCAAAAATAGTATCGGGTCTGGTAGTATAAACAGTTAGCTTGGATGCAGATGGGGGTAAATCAACCAACTTATCTGCTTCAGATGTTTTGATAAAGAATGAAATCTCTGCACCTGTAGATTTTCCAATCCAGTTGGATTGCATTTCCTTCATGGCATCACTGAAATCAACAGTCTGCAATCCCGAAATCAGTCGATCTGCATAATCTGTTATCCTAAGGTACCACTGTCTTAGCTTCTTCTTGATAACCGGATGCCCCCCTCTTTCACTTACCCCATTAACTACTTCATCATTAGCCAGTACTGTACCCAATGCTTCACACCAGTTTACTTCTCCATAGCCACAATAGGCCAAACGGTAATGCATTAATACAACTTGCTGGTATTTGTCAGTAAAACTTTTCCATAAATCTTTATCAAAAACAATGGCTGAGTCGCCTGGACAAGGATGGTTTATATTACCTTCTTCTTCAAATATCTTTATGAGATCATTAATATTTTGGGCTTTTTGCAATTGCTTGTTGAACCAGGAATTGAATAACTGCAGAAAAATCCATTGTGTCCATTTATAATAAGAAGGGTCGCATGTTTTAACTTCCCTTTCCCAATCAAAACAAAAACCGATTTTATCAAGCTGACTTCTGAAATTGTTGATATTGTTTTCCGTACTGACTGCCGGATGAATACCATGTTCAATAGCATATTGTTCAGCAGGCAGACCAAAAGCATCATATCCCATCGGATGCAATACATTAAACCCCTTTAATCTTTTAAACCTGGCATAAATATCACTGGCAATATAACCGAGGGGATGGCCAACATGCAAACCTGCTCCACTTGGATAAGGGAACATATCCAACACATAATATTTAGGCTTATCGCTGATATTGGAAACCTGATAAGCCCTTGATTTACTCCAATTTTGCTGCCATTTTTTTTCTATTTCCCTGAAATTGTATTCCATATACTTAATTACAATAAAAGTTGATGATCATTTATGTTAATCCTTACATAGTAAATAATTACTGATGCAAATGTACAAACTGATAAAATGGTTTTAACGACAGCAGGCTTTTCAATCTATTTTCACTGTATCCCCAATAAAAATGTATCAGTGAAGTCTTAACATCTCTATATTTTAAACCTTACCAAAATTTTAAATTATAAAACTCTAAATTGCTATACTTTGACAGCATCCGAATTCGTTAAAGTGGTTGCAAATGTACATGTTTAGCTACATTTGCCATTGTTCATCAAAGATTCTTTTACTATGGCAACCGAAGGAAAATCATCACTAAAACGCAGTAAACCAAATTATATATATAGCATTGTTGGGGTTTCACTAGTTCTTTTGATCATGGGAATTATGGGTTGGTTATTTCTCAATTTTGAAAGAGCCGGAACTGTTTTTAAGGAAGATATCAAATTACAGGCTTTTTTGCGAACTGGAAATAAAGACAGTATCAGCCAAATTCAGCAGTTTATTGCCAGTCAGCCATATGCAAAAGATGTTCAGTATATTAATAAAGAATCGGCGAAAAAATTATGGAATAAAGACAATAACGAGGATTGGGCAAATATTTTAGATGCTAATCCACTTCCGGAAAGTATTGATTTTTTTGCCAGAGCTCAATATGTAAATAAAGATAGCCTGAATAAGATCTCAAGTCAGATCATGGGAATCTATGGAAATCAGATCACCGAACTTAAATACCCAAGTGACCTTGTTAATAACCTGAATGACAAGGCCAGTAAATTTGGATTGGCTTTTCTGATCGTAGCAATCATTCTTTGTCTCATAGTGATGTTTAGTATTGATAATACTATCCGTTTGGCCATGTTCAGTAACAGATTTCTGATCAAAACCATGCAAATGGTGGGTGCCACACGTGGTTTTATTACCAAGCCACTTAATATCAAAGCACTGTTCAATGGATTAATTAGTGCAGGAATTGCAATTACCCTATTATCCATAATGATCACCTGGCTGGAAAATCAAGTCCCTCAGTTAAAACTAATTCATGATTTCACTTTAAATCTGATTCTTTTTGGAGGGATGACGATTGTTGGTGTAGGTATCTCTGTGATCAGTACCCATAGAAGTGTACGTAAATACCTTAAAATGAAGTTGGATGACTTGTATTAAAACACTTATTTCTGAGTCGTGTAAATTTCATTTATCCCCATTTTAAGTTTTTTTTCTATTATAGCGTTTATAAAGACCTGATACTTTTACTATATTGCACTCCACAAATAAAGAAAAATGAGTACTAAAACCGATAAAAAAGCAGAACCTTTATTTTCAAAAGAAAATTTTATCTGGATGACCATAGGGGGTGTAATCATAGCTTTAGGGATGTTTCTGATGAGTGGAGGAAAAAATCAGGATCCTGATGTATTTGACTATAATGTTGTTTACAGTTTTACCCGTATTACTGTTGCGCCCATACTTATCTTAACAGGGCTGATCGTTGAAATCTATGCTATTTTCAAAAAGTCAAAACCAGTTGAATAAATAAATTATTGTAATGAAACAGGATAAGCGGTGAAATTCACCGCTTTTTTTGTTTCTTTAATGTAAAAAACCAAATACGCTATTATGGATACGCTTCAATCTGTCATTATTGCAATAGTTGAAGGACTTACTGAATTCCTGCCAATTTCCTCAACTGCACACATGAAATTTACAAATCCTTTGATCGGTGTAACTGATACTCCATTCTCTGATATGTATGAGATCGTAATACAGCTTGCAGCCATTTTAAGTGTAGTAACCATTTATTATAAAAAGTTTTTCGATTTCAAACATTATAGTTTTTATCTTAAAATGCTGATCGCAGTAATACCAGCACTTATAGGTGGATTCTTTTTAAAAAAGCATATTGATAGCGCATTAACAAACCTTAGTTTTATTGCCGGGGTAATGATTGCAGGAGGCATCATCCTTCTTTTTGTAGACCGCTTATTTACTGCTAATGTTATTACTGAGGATTCTGAAATTTCTTATCAGAAATCTTTCATCATAGGCTGTTTTCAGGTATTAAGTATCATTTTTCCTGGGTTAAGCAGAAGTGCCGCTACTATTGTGGGTGGCATGAGTCAAAAACTGACAAGGGGTGTAGCTGCCGAATTTTCTTTTTTTCTTGCCGTGCCAACCATGCTGGCAGCCTCTGCAAAGAGCTTTCTGGATGTTTATAAAGAACATCCAGAAGTATTAGTGAAAGATAATTTTATCACCCTTGGATTGGGAGCAGTCATTGCATATATCGTTGCATTACTGGCTGTTCGCTTTTTTATAGATTACCTTCAAAAACATGGATTTAAAGTGTTTGGATGGTATCGGATTGCTTTGGGAATTACTGTTTTGATCCTATTATCAAGAGGTATTATAAAATAGTCCTGGTTATTTCAGACATGGATTATTAAACAGTTGATTGTTTTTGCTTCATTCCAATACATTTCAATTAAGCTTATGCAGACTGCCCCTAAAAAAGTGATCACAGCCTGGGCGATGTATGATTGGGCGAATAGTGCCTATTCCCTAATCATCACTTCGGCAATTTTTCCGGCTTATTATACAGCCATTGCCCCACCTCAGGTAACTTTTATTGGCAGGATCTATGACAGATCTGCTCTTGCCTCTTATGCTATTTCGTTTTCTTTTTTGATCATAGCGTTCCTTTCTCCGATCTTATCTTCCATTGCAGATTACAAGGGCAATAAAAAAGCCTTTATGAAATTTTTCTGCTATCTGGGTTCGTTGGCCTGTTGCAGTATGGTATTTCTTACTAAAGAAACCATTGGTTGGGGTATCGTAGCAAGTATCATAGCCAGTATTGGATATTGTGGAAGTATTGTTTTCTATAATGCCTATCTGCCTGAAATAGCTGCTGAAGAAGACCAGGACAGGGTAAGTGCCAAAGGTTTTGCATTAGGTTATATAGGCAGTGTGATCCTGATGATTGTTTGTTTGGTTTTTATAATGGCCAATGACAAAATGAACCTGGGCTGGGGTGCCTGGCCTGCAAGATTGTCCTTTGTTTCTGTTGGGATTTGGTGGGCTGGCTTTGCTCAGTTAACATTCAGTAGGTTGCCTGCTTCAAAAGCATCTGAACAGGATCTGGAGCATAGTATCCTTACCAATGGCTTTCATGAACTTAAGAAGGTATGGAACCAATTACAACATTATCCAAGGCTATCCCGTTTCTTGCGAAGTTTCTTTTTTTATAATATGGGTGTGCAGACAGTAATGTATCTGGCCACTTATTTTGCCTCCGATGAATTGAAGATGGAATCCTCCCAGCTTATCATAACTGTATTGATCATACAATTGGTAGCTATAGCGGGTGCCACTATGTTTGCCAAACTATCTGATCGTACTGGTAATATCTTTACACTTGGCGTTCTAATTGTAATCTGGATAGGCATTTGCTTTTTTGCAAGTAGGGTAAATACTGTAAATGAATTCTTTATTGTTGCATTTTGTGTGGGTATGGTAATGGGAGGGATACAATCTATGAGTCGTTCTACATATTCCAAATTATTACCAGAAACAAAAGATACCGCCTCCTATTTCAGTTTTTTTGATGTGTGCGATAAGATGGGGACAGTAATTGGTACCCTTGTTTTTGGCTCGGTAGGAGAATTCATGGGTGGAATGAGGAATTCTGTACTTGCCTTAATGGTGTTTTTTATAATTGGATTAATTCTGCTAACTTTTGTTCACATGAAAAAAGATAATCTAAAAGTTGTATGAAACTCTATAGTATAGAAACTGAATATTTTAGACTGGACGGAGGTGCAATGTTTGGTGTAGTACCCAAAACAATCTGGAATAAACTGAACCCTGCTGATGAAAATAATCTTTGCAACTGGGCAATGCGTTGCTTACTGATCGAAGATGGAAACCGCTTGATATTGATTGATAACGGAGTAGGGAATAAACAGGATGCTAAATTTTTTGGACATTATCATCTAAATGGCCCTCATACCCTTGAATCATCCCTTAAATCCATTGGTTTTAGTACGGATGATATTACAGATGTCATACTGACACATCTCCATTTTGACCATTGTGGAGGAAGCGTTGACAGGATTAATGGAACACTTGTTCCGGCATTTAAAAATGCTATTTACTGGAGCAATGAAGATCATTGGAAATGGGCTACAGAACCAAATGCCCGAGAAAAAGCTTCATTTCTAAAAGAAAACATATTGCCTATTAGGGAAAGTGGACAATTGCAAATGGTTCCTGCAGGAAAAACAAGGCACACCGATAGTAGCAAAAGCCTGGATGAGCAGCAATCTACTATTCTTCCTGAAATATCATTCCGGTTTGCAAATGGTCATACTGATGCCATGATGTTACCTCAAATCAGGTACAAAGACAAAACGATCGTTTATATGGCCGACCTCCTGCCTTCGGTATTTCATATTCCACTTCCCTATGTAATGGGATATGACATGTTTCCTCTAACTACCCTTTATGAAAAAACTGGATTTCTGAAAGAAGCTTTGGATAAAGATTTTATTTTGTTTTTTGAACATGACCCATTCAATGAATGCTGCACATTACAGCAAACTGAAAGGGGGATCAGACAGCGAGACATTTTTAAATTACACGAACTATAATTGTTAGTTCAACCCCATAAATGAGCTCAGCTTATACCGCAGATTTTTATATTGCATCATATCCACTTTTATACTCCCAACAGCAATCGGACTTTCAATACGTATGGGGATATGATTGGGGTCATCCGTTACCCAAACGGTCATTTTTTCTCCTCCGGAAAATATAGTTCCTTTAACTAAAAGGGGAGTAAACTTGATTGCATGGAATTTTCCATATTTTGTTTTGACGATTTCTTTACCAACATACCGGATATAAAGATTATACACTTGATTATCCAGAAACATACTAAATGGTATTTTATCCCCGGGTTTATACCTGTTGTAATCAATATTTCTGGCATAATAGATAGAACTTAAAACATCCTGAATACAATTAGGGACTTTAAATATTCCTTTTTCGGAAGTAGCTGTATTATCCTGTTGATTAAAATTTACATTTTCTATCGTTTTATAACCTCCTTCATCCACATTCCTGACAAATCTGAGAGGCTGAAGATTGGCTGTATCAAAATATGATTCGTATCTGTCCCGGACTTTAAATATCCAGTCATAACTGGGATTTGAACTGCCAATACTCACCACATGGTACACAGTTTTATTATTCAGCTTTTCAACACCAAGTGAAAAGTTAGCAGAACCTGCATTCACAAACATGCCGATCACAGAATAAAAAATTGTATAACTGATACTTTCACCTTCCTGAAAAGCAAAATTTCGGATGCCACAAAACTCATCACCAGCATTGAGATGTACACAATAAAAAAAGGCAATAAAAACTAAAAGATATTTTTTCACTCAATTGGTTTCTTAAATACTCTAATACCTATTACAAAGACTGTTCCAATTATTGCAGGTAACAGTTTATTGATAAGCCATATCCCTGAAGCACATAATAAGATGCCTATTGTATTCTTACTGACCAGGCCAATAAGAAGAATGCTTAATTCACCCCGAATGCCAAGTTCTGCCAAAGTTATGCCTGGAATGATCGCCAGAAACAAGAACATAATACAAATGAGGCAACTTAATAAAAACCAGTCTGCATCAACTTTAAAAACCCTGAACAATATTACATATTGCGATACAAAAACGATAAATCGTAACAATGAAAGGATTAAAATTGCTGTTAATTCTTTCCAGTCGAAGTTTTCCAATTCATCAAAAAATCCTGTATACTTTCTAATAAGCCTTATTTTCTTTAAAAGATCTTTGATCTTTTTTGCACGGTAATACAACAATAGAAAAAAGACATTGCATATTACCAGTATTGGTATTAAGAAAAAGGACCAGTAAACAGACAATTTCTTGAATACCTGTTCATTAAAGTCCCTTATATTCCACATGTAACAAAGGCTACTAAAGCCTGCCAGGAATGTTATAATAAGCTGACTCAAACTACCTAAAAAGCTTATGGAAATAGCCCTTATCCTATTATCTGCTTTAAGAAAAAGCAATTTACCCAAGAACTCGCCGGCTCCATTAAATGTATTCATCGAAAATGCCTGTCCTGCAAAAACCGATTTCAAAGATTGTATCAGGGAAAGATGCTGGATTTTTTCAACCAGCAACCTCCACTTCATTGCCTCAAAGGTCCAGTTCAGGGGCATCAACAAAAAAACAAAAAAGATGTTCAGGTATTCACTGAATGAAAATTGTTTTACAATATTTCTCCATGAATCCATCAGGTTTTTCTGAGCAACAACCTGATGATAGATAGATAGGGATAACCAGATAAATAAAAGCGGACCAGCAATATAATTAAGAACTATTTTATATCGTTTGAACAATGAAAATCTTGTTTAACTGCAAAGAACGGTTGAAATAACAATATAGAAAACAAGTCAGTGGAATAAACTATTTTCACCACACATGAAGGAGCAGATCATATTAGGAATTGACCCAGGAACCCAGTTGATGGGTTATGCACTTTTAAAAACCGATGGTAACAAGACCCAGGTATTATTAATGGATGTTTTGAAACTTACCGCTCATAAGGATATTTATCAGCGTCTTGAAAAGATTCATACTAAAGTTTGTGAGCTGATCAGGTTATATCATCCCAGTACATTCGCTATTGAAGCACCTTTTTTTGGTAAAAATATTCAAAGTATGCTCAAATTGGGAAGGGCACAGGGTGTTGCCATTGCTGCAGCTATGCAAGCAGGATTAAGTGTTACTGAATATAGTCCCAAAAAAGTAAAACAATCTATAACAGGAAATGGAAATGCTGATAAAGAACAGGTATGGAAAATGCTGCAACGGATTTTAGAGATCGAAGCTAAGCCTCAATATTTTGATGCAACAGATGCATTAGCGGTGGCATTATGCCACCATTATCAGGTTTCATCGCCTTTATCGAAAGCCACTAAAGGATTTAAAGGCTGGGAAGATTTTATCATTAAAAATGAAGCAAGGATCACCAAAAAGTAACCATTTTTAGAGGTGATCCAGGATTTTTTCTTGCACCAATTTGAGTTCTTCAGGAGTCACTTTCATTTTTTTTGCCAAAGCATTCATATCTCCCATTCCGTTCATCGGTAACAGATGTATATGTGCATGTGGTACTTCAAATCCTATTGTGATAATATTTACCCTATTATAGCCAAAAGCCTTTTCAATTGCTTTGGCAATTGGTTGGGCAAAAGTGAGAATTCCATCCAGGTATTCAGTAGGAAGATCAAAAATCTTATCTGTTTCAATTTTGGGGACTACAAGTGTATGCCCTTTAACAGAAGGGAAAATATCCAGAAAAGCATAAAACTTTTCATTTTCAGCAATTTTGTATGAAGGAATCTCTCCTGCAATTATTTTAGAGAAGATGGTCATAAAAGTGTTTTATATCTTACTAAATCACTCCGGTCATTAAATCATACAACTTTAGAATTGCATGCCCAAAACGACAAAAGCTTCACAAATTTATTGTAAAGCTTTCAGTAAACTGTAATGCTGTATGTTATATTGAAATATTCTCTATCTGAAATTTGATCAATCCTGTAGGTGCCTGTATATCGGCAATCTCACCTTTTGATTTACCCAGCAATCCTTTTCCAATAGGCGAAGATGCAGAGATCTTACCTGATTTTAAATCAGCTTCTTTTTCTCCAACTATCTGATAAGTGATCGTTTTTTTGTTGGCCAGATTCGTAATAGTTACTTTGGTCAATACGGCAACCCTGCTGGTATCAATAGAGCTGGGGTCAACGATTTTAGCATTCGAAATAAAACCTTCGAGTTGTTTAATTCTTGCTTCCAGCATACCCTGCGCTTCTTTTGCCGCATCATATTCGGCATTTTCTTTTAAGTCGCCTTTCTCTCTTGCTTCTGCAATCGCCCGGGATGCAGCAGGACGGTCCACTGTTTTCATTTGCTGCAATTCTTCCCGCATTTTTTCAAAGGTCTCTTTAGTTACATATTCACTCATAATCTTGGGTTTGAAAGAGATAAAAAAAATACAACGCTGTTCCCTGAACAGCGTTGTAATAAGTACAAATATATAAAATATAAAGTTTGGAAACAATTTTAAGCCCTTCCCGACTTGATTCTAAATGTATTGCGAGATTGGCGTTTAAGTAGAAACTCTTTGATTTAACAATTCCTTTTATTTATCGATCCCCAGTTTCTGCAAGAGCACTTTGGCCATCCTAAAAAAAGCCTCATGACTATACCCCGCAATATGGGGCGTAATGATCACATTGGGCATTCCAAGTAACTCATCCAATTGGGCTCTCTCTTCCTTTGTATAGGTTTTCAATTTTTCATTTTCCAGCACATCAATGCCAGCGGCTTTGATCTTTCCATTTTTGAGTGCCCGGATCAAAGCGGCAGTATCGGTTACCTTCCCCCTGCAATTGTTTAGAAAATAGGGGTGACGCTCCAAAGAATTAAAAAATGCGTCATTGGCATAATGAAAAGTCTCATCTGTCAATGGTACATGAAAACTGACCACATCAGCTTCTCTTACCAATTGTTCCAGCTGCACTTCATGGATATAGTCTTTCGCAAACCCTTCTTTATACTTATCATATGCTAATACTGTTACATCAAATGCCGATAATAATTTTGCAAAATTACTTCCTGTATTTCCAAATCCTATGATACCAACAGTTCTGCCGGATAATTCATCCCCCTTGTTGGATTCCCTGTTCCAAAAACCATTTTTTATCTCTTGCTGACTGGAAGAAATTTTATTCATCAGGTTCAACAGTAAGCCAAGTGTATGTTCTGCAACTGCATTCCTGTTGCCTTCCGGACTATTAACACAGTCTATTCCTCTGCTTTTCGCATATTCAGTATCAATCTGATCCATACCACTTCCCAACCGGCCTATCCATTTCAATTTTTGGGCACGGTCTATCAGATCCTTGTTTACAATAACCCTCGTAGTAGTTATAATGCCTTCTGCATCAACAATGCTTTCCAGTAATTGCTGATTTGTGATTTCAGGTTCATAATAAACATCATATCCTTTTGCCTGCAGGGTTTCCATAAGATAAGGATGTGTCTTGCCCGTAACTAAAACTTTACTCATCGCATTTTGAATGTTAGTGCTGCAAAATCATTGATGCTCAATTGTTCAGCTCTTTTATTAAAAATTTCATCGGTCATAATATCATCTTCAAACAGACTTCTCGTTGCATTCCTCAATGTTTTTCTTCGCTGGTTAAATGCAGCTTTGACTAATTGATATAATAGCTTCTTACTCTTATAGTCTACAGTTATTTCTTTCCGCTTTAAAATAATTACACCACTCATTACTTTTGGTGGGGGTATAAAACAGGAAGGATGCACATCAAATAAGTATTCCACTTCATAAAATACCTGAATCAGTATACTCGTTATGCCATATATTTTACTACCCGGACCTGCTGCTATCCGCTGGGCTACTTCTTTCTGAAACATTCCTATCATAAAAGGAACCTGTTCTTTCCAATCCAATACCTTGAATAGGATCTGAGAAGAAATATTATATGGAAAATTGCCAATAACCAAAAATTGTCCTTCAAAAGGAACATCCATATTCAGCATATCTTCATGAATGATTTTCCCACTTATTTCGGGATAGGTTTCTTTCAAAAAGTCCACTTTTTCTTTATCCAGTTCAACTGCCTTAAATGTGGTGTCCTTTATTTCCAGCAGGTATTTGGTTAAAGCACCTCCACCCGGGCCTACTTCGAGCATTTGAGGAAGCTTCAGATCAGTTGCAGCAGCTGCAATTTTCCGGCATATATTTTCGTCTTTCAGGAAATGTTGCCCGAGTGATTTTTTGAGCGTATACTGCATGGCCTCAAAAGTAATAAAATCAAAGGCTGTATCTCATGCTTTGTTCTTATTTTTGATAGATTAAACATTAAGAATGAGCAACGATTTGCAAAGGCCTGTTATCGGTTTTACTTGTGGTGACCTGAATGGGATAGGTTTAGAACTGATCATCAAATCACTCAGTGACCACAGGGTTCTTGAAATGTGCGTCCCTGTTGTTTTTGCCAGTAATAAATGTATCAACTTTTATAGGAAAAGTCTGCCTGATATCAATTTTGCCTACAATAGTACCAAAGAATACAACAAACTTAGTACCAAGCAAATCAATATTATCAATTGCTGGGAAGAAGAAGTTGCCATTAATCCAGGTATACTAAATGAAACTGGGGGTAAGTATGCATTGATATCCCTTCAGGCAGCGGTAAAAGCCCTGAAGGATAAACATATAGATGGCTTGGTTACTTCCCCAATTCATAAAAAAAATATCCAGTCCCCAGAATTCAATTACAGTGGTCACACGCCCTATCTTAAATCAGAATTTGCAGTTCAGGATGTTGTCATGCTGATGGTTGCCGAAAATATGCGTATAGGTTTAGTAACTGAACATATACCAATTAGTGAAATAGCAAAGCATATTACCAAAGAAGCCATTTTAAGTAAATTAAAGATCATAAATAGCAGCTTACAGAAAGACTTTGGTATAGACAGACCTCGTATAGCAGTTTTGGGTCTCAACCCACATGCTGGTGATGAAGGTCTTGTAGGAAATGAGGAAGAATCCATCATTAAGCCTGTTATCAAAGAAGCCAAACAAAGTCATAATATACTAGCATTTGGAGCATATAGTTCAGATGCTTTCTTTGCACGGGGACAATATGAAAAATTTGATGCAGTCCTCGCAATGTATCATGATCAGGGATTAATACCATTCAAATCATTGGCAATTGGAGAAGGGGTAAATTATACAGCCGGACTTAATGCTGTAAGAACCAGTCCCGACCATGGTGTTGCTTTTGATATTGCTGGAAAAGGTATTGCTGATCCCACTTCCTTTCTTATTGCAACTTTCGAAGCGATCGATATTATAAAGAGGAAGAATGGTTATGTGTCAGCCAGGCAAAATCCTTTAAAAAGGGTAAGCGACAGACTGTTTGCAAATACAGTTGATGAAAAAATTGAAGAATAACTATATCCTGCTTACATATGTCTATTCACGAAATCAGTAATCCATCACTGCGTATTTCGGTTTCTGAAAAAGGTGCCGAACTTCAAAGTATCTTCAATATTAATACTGGTCTTGAATATGTTTGGGATGCCGATCCCGCATACTGGTCCAAGAAAAGTCCAGTTCTTTTTCCAATCGTTGGCGGTCTAAAACAGAATACTTTTTATTATGATCAGAAGGCTTACGCTTTAAATAGACATGGTTTTGCCCGTGAAAGTCAGTTTTCTGTCATTGAAAAAACTGAAGATCGTATTTGTTTTTCACTCGTTTCAAATGAAACAACGTTACAGCTCTTCCCATTCCATTTTGATTTTCGCATTACTTATCAACTGGATGCCAATAAACTACATGTGAGTTATACTGTAAAAAACACAGACCAGCATGTCCTATTCTTTTCTGTAGGTGCACATCCAGCTTTTAAAGTGCCTTTAGTGGAAGGCACCAGCTTCAATGATTATTATTTGAAATTTAGTACTGTTGAAAATGCAGATAAATGGCCACTATCTGCAGATGGGTTGATCGAAAAAACTTCTATCCCTTTACTCAAAGACACTCAGGAACTTCCACTAACCAAAGAATTGTTTTATACCGATGCACTCGTATTTAAAGACCTGGCATCTACTAGTATTTCAATACTAAGTCATAAGACCAGTCATGGGATTACTGTCCTATTTAATGGTTTCCCTTATATGGGAATCTGGAATGCCAAAGATGCTGATTTTGTTTGTATAGAACCGTGGTGCGGTATTGCGGACAGTGTGGATTCAACCATGTTATTGTCAGAAAAGGAAGGTATTAACCAACTGGAACCCAATGCCATTTTTTCAAGAACATGGACAGTGGAAACATTCTAAAAATTAGGCTTCAAGCCTGAAAGCAGCTCTATTTTAGGTAAATCGTTTATTAATTAGACTGTTTAAATATGCTATTATCGAGGCCCTTGTTGATCATATAAGAGGTATAGGTAATTTCTACTTTTCCTTTCCTTCCTTTTACCCTATCCGCTTCTGTTGGTTTTTCATTGTCTTCAAATTCCAGTGTGATACCCTTTGGCATTTTATAGTCTTTGGTATTGAATGCGAATATCACCTTATCTGGAAGTCCATATCCTGTATATTGACCATAAAACAATTGCATTTCATAGGTGCCATTTTCTTTGGTGGTAGTGATGGCTTTTTTTACAAGTAGGGCGGCTTCATCAATGTATAGTGTTGTGAGGATGATTTCACTATTCTCGTTCACTGGTAATAGCTTTACGATCCTGGTATTTACACCATCCACTATTGCGTTGCCTGCTGCTAAAGCAATATAATCTTTTGTAGAAATGATACTGCTCAGACTTACGCTTACCCCGCCTTTTGGCAGTATGCTGATCCCATTTTGTCTTTTTAACTTAAACAAATCAGGCCTTTTAAAATATACCCTGATCTTACCAATAGGCGCTTTGATAAATGCTACATCTGTTTTCATTCTTCCTTCTGCTACATAATCATTAACCAGATCCAGTTTGGCTTTCACTTTCTGTACAAGCTGACTCATATCCTGACCTTTTGAAGTCATTCCAGTTAAAATGAATAAAATCAGAATACCATATTTGTATAATTTCTTTTCCATAGCGTTTTAAAAAAGTGGTTAACTCAATACATCCTTTTTCTTGAATATGTACAAAGATGCCCCAACAAAAAAGACAATATGGGCTAACAGAATCAATGATGACCGTATCAACCTGTCAGGTCTTTGGATTGAACCTCTGATACTAACATTATCCGCATTGATCTTAACATCAAAAAATTCTTTCCAGGCTACCATATGTGTTGTAAATAGGTAAGGTTTTATGAGATTAAATATGGGGATGCTCATAGTACTTAGTATCGTAAAAAAGACGATAATACTCATAGTGGCAACGATTGGACCAATAGAGTTTTCCGCAAACTGGGATAAGAAAAAACCAAGTGCTGCAACTGTGATCATTGCCAGAGCTGCAAAACAGAATGCTCCTGCATACCTCCAAAATAAATCAGCACTTTCAATCTGCACAGCATAATTGTTTTTGAGTAAAAACATATCATCTGCACCAAAAATAAGCAGACTAACAAATAAGGCCAGAATAGCCAGCCAGATAAGTAGCAAAATGGTATATACAGATGCAGCGAAGAATTTGGCAAGTATAAACTGGGTTCGGCTGATGGGTTTGGTAAGTAATAATCGAAGTGTTCCCATATTGGCTTCACCGCTGATCATATCTGCAGCTATTAATGCAATGAGTAAGGGTACATGAACCAAAAGGAGTTGCAACATCACATAGCAGACAAAATATCCATTGATGATCTTTCCATCAATCTGAAGGGTATTGCTCAGGTCTGCCATTACAAAAGCAGCATATTCCTTACCATCCACTTTCAATCCGAGCTGAACGATGGTAATCAAAGCAGTAATGGCCACAAAAGCTATATAGGTTCTGGGCCTTCTGAATATCTTATATAATTCAATTTGAAAAAGTACCCACATGTTGGTTTCCGGTTGTTACTTGTAAAAAATAGTCTTCTAAACTATGTCTTGGTTGCAATGACACTACTTCAATATCCATATGTACCAGATCCCGGTGTAGTTGGGGAATCTGTTTTCTATCCAGTTTTAGCATTAAGGAATGTTCTCTTTGCGGTTGCAGATTTTCGTTCCAGATACTTTGCCTGATACTTTGTAGTGCAGCACTATTATCATTGGTTGT
>Ga0364874_10148_pt2 | contig 32555 bp, 19 predicted proteins | sample ExccelAu500001D4_2_FD_206922 | JGI IMG/M metagenome (GOLD analysis project Ga0364874, IMG submission 206922) | Enriched cells from Trout Bog Lake Hypolimnion, Wisconsin, USA - BchlTB.Aug07.5000.01.D4 | ecosystem: Environmental > Aquatic > Freshwater > Lake > Hypolimnion/Profundal zone | place... | reverse complement strand
GCGAAACGTCTTGAGCGGAGTGCCGGTCTCATCCATCACTGTGGCATGAGTGTAAAACTGCTACTGCCACCCCGCCCGAGGCATCAGTAGTGGGCTGCGTCTTTAACCTCTTGCAACTTCGTTTTTCCCTTCTCTGGCAAGGAATAAGGGTCCCCCTCTGGCAGGATGCGAACCTGGGTTGTGAACTTGAAGGGGAATCTTCCTCCGCTGGCAAAGGTGGCTTCCACAAAAAAGGCTGTCCATCCCTTTGCGGGGCGCGGCACGCGCGCCACATAGACACCGGGGCTCGCGGCCGTAAGGCTGCTGGAATGATAGGCACTGCCAATGGCCTCTAGACGAAAGTCACGATGATTGGGATTGGTGGCTTGCCAGAGCGTTACCGTCAGCGGAGTTTGATCGACAGTTACTTTGATCGAACCATCAGCTTCAAAAGTCGACTGCAAATTGGGCCTCTTGCCGCCGAGCAGCACCGATTCATAGAAGGCCCCGATGCTCTGCCATGAATCAGTTCCGCGCAACGAGTGATTGGTATTGGCCTCGTAAAGCAGATGTTTCTCCCCCGGAAGGTCATCGAAGTAGAACTGCGACGAATCGGCAGGAAAGAACTGGTCGCTTGAAGCATTGACGATAAGCTTCGGCATGGTGAAACGGTCCCGATAGGAGTAGGGATCCTCAATCTCCATGAGCCTGCGATAGGCATCGCTATTCATATCATCGAGCAAGTGTTCGTCGTAATAGCTTTTGGCCGCCGGCGCCCAGAAGCCATAACTGCGGAAGTGGTGATGGACAGATTGGACAAAATTCAGAACGTCGAGAACCTGGGGAGCAATCGCCACCACGCGCGGATCCACGGCCGCGGTGGTCCAAGTGGTCCACCCGCGTTTAGACTGGCCGGTCACGACGAAGTGGTCAACGCGATTCCGTCCGCCTTCTTTGCTTGCGGCAAAGGAGCTGACAGTATCCATGGCGCGCACCGCTGCCTTGGTCATGGGCAGGCGCAGGGGCCAGTTCGAATCGCCGCCATCCAGAAACTTCCTCCACGTGTAGGCAATGATCTCGTCTTCTATGCGCGGGCCGAAAGAATCATTCTTAAATATGAGAGGTTGATTGGGAACCTGGTACACCTCGCTGATAATCGATTGCGTCATGATGGCGAGGGCTGCCCGTTCTTCCACCGACTCCGGGCCCTTGTCTCTTATGGAGCCGTTCAGGATGTATAGCATTCCAGTGGAACTCGACACGGTATCCGGAATATAGAGTCTCATCCAGTGTTTCCACACGCACTGGTTGACCTCGGCAGGGCTCCGCCACTGTTGCGAGGTCATGCGAATCAGATAAGTGGTGTACCCCTCATGGGGCTCTCTCTTCACCAACCGGTACTGGTAGTGGCTGTCGGGAGTGTGTACATATGTATCTAGCGCTGTTTGATGATCGGCAGCTATCGTGCCTATAGCTGGCACTAGCAGGAAGCTTAGCCATATCAATGCCCGGATCCAACGACGAGGTTCCATGTTTCAAATACCTCCAGATGAATGGCAGATGTAAATGCGATTACGCATGTTTCCCACTTCCCGTAGTCCTCTCCTGTAGCTTCGACTTCTTGAATCGGTGACAGCCCTCAAGACAACCGCTGCATGGGCTTGTTTTGCCACATTATTCACCTGGACTACTAAGTATTGCAGGATGAGAAAAGCAAACAGGTGAGTAGACCGGTTCATGTCGTCCAGCTATGATCTCGGCCTCAAATGTCACTCCGAAGAGCAAGAAGGAGTGACGTCGATGGATAACAGCTGAACAAAACACGCCCTCCACCCAATGCGAAGCAGAGCGGCCTCACTACGAACTCATCATAGCCGTTAGCTCCGACCCCCATCCTCCGTCATCAGTGCCGAACGTGAACTTGATCTCGCTCACAGCTATCTTCCCCTTGAATACCAGCCTGTAAGTCTGCCCCTGGTAATCCGTGTTTACCCAAAAGGTGATCGTGTCACCTTCTGCCTTGCCGTCATGCACTTCTGCCGGTGTCGTCGGCAGTCCCTCTACCGTGCCTGTTATTGTCTCCCCGGATTCCTTAAGCTTGAAGGCCAGTGCCACGCGACTCCCCTCGAAGGCAAAATCACCTCTCCAGGTGCTAGCCATCTCGGGCGCAACTGGCTTCACCGGCACTCCTTCGCTCTTCCGGGCCGTCATGGCTGTACCCCAACTTCCATCATCAGTGCCAAAACTAAACTCTATCTGCCCCTCCGATGCTTTGCCCGTGAATACCAGCTTGTAGGCAGTTCCTTCGTAGTCGGTATTCACCCAAAAGCTGACCGTGTCGCCTACTGCCTTGCCGTCGTGGATCTCCACCGGGGATGTCGGAAGCCCCTCCAGCGTACCGGTCACATTGCTGCCTGTAACTGTCAAATGAAAGGTAACTGGCATGTTGGTACCCTGCAGATCGAAGGACCCCTTCCATGTCCCCGCCAAGTCCGTTGCATTTGCACTTCGCAGAATGGTCAGGCATGCAAACAGTCCGATAAGTCTTAGAACATTCATTACGCGGGTTCTCCTTTGGGCAATCACTGCTGTTTCAAATTGAGCACCCTCTCTGATAACGAGCGCCATGCATCGGCATACAGAAATCAGTTTTGGGTACGAACCATCACGCCACATCAAGCACGAACTGCGCGGCGCAGAGCCTCAAGGTAGCTGTATCCCCAATACGTATCGGGGAGCAGTACCCCATCTTCTGTCCACTCATTCCAGGCCCCTATATAAATGAGCTTTGTTTTTCCGGCCCCAGAGACAAAGTGCCTTGCGGCGCTAACAAGACGCTCAAATTGATCTGGAGTTCGATCAATGGCGACTGAGGAGAATTCACCAAATCGTGGACTGTCATCCCAACCCACAGAACAGGTAGGGAAATAGGGGATCGTAAGTGCCTCTTTCTTCTTCCGCCACAACCTGATCGCATCCCTGGCGCCGACGCCATAAGGAATACGCGAGCCGGGCGGCTTCCCTCCATAAGTCCAGGCCATGGTTCCATAAACCGTCGCACTGTCGAATCCCAGTTCTTGCAGGCGCTTTGCGTAGCGGTCAAAGCCGTTGCAGACTTGCATGTGCAGTCTCGGAAACCCGAGCTTTTGTGCACGCTCGCGCATCGTATTCAGGCCGTGGCGCAATCCGTCCTCACCTAAATGCTCCACAACCTTCCCTGGGTCGAAGAGTCCAAATACCTGAGCACCATCGATGGTCAGGTAGTTGGGCTGGCTGAAGTAGCGTTCAGCACAGTAGTTGGCCACATTCTCAAAATCCTTGATCGAGTGGACCTGAGGCATAAGGACCGCCGCATCCTGGGGGGAGTGCGCAGGATAGACATTCTTCCAGTCATGATTCGCCCACATAATTGCGAATTTGATCTTGGTACGGTTCTCCGCTCCGAGGAGACCACGCTCCAGTTGCTCCTGGTAAAACTGCGTGCCCTGGTGCCAATACCAGCAGATCATCCACGCATCCACACCATAGGTTGAAGCCAGTTCCACTTCTTTAGCTGCCCACTCCGGATCGGCTTCGTCATAGTAACCCCACAGTGGAAAATGAGGCATCGAATGACCAGAAAAAAGGGCGCGGGCGTTCTTTAACGTCTCCCACTCTGTCCACCCCTTCCCAAAGAGCTTCACCATGTACGGTGATGAATGCCAGCTCGGAAAGTTAAACGCCACTACTTGTACGTCTCGTGGTCTTTCTAGCTTTACAGTTCCGAGTGAATTATGCAGGACTTCGTCAGTGAAGTAGTTTTCCACCGCCGCTCTACCTATTAGTTCACTGGCAACACAGACGCTTTCCTGCTTACCGGCCTGTCTATAGTCAAGAGTCTTCGATGACGATCGAGTCGATCCCAGAACTGCCGCAGCCCCAACCTGCAACCCGGACGCAATCAATTGCCGCCGATTCATGGATACTCCTCCCGCTTGTAAAATACTTATTCCAAACGCGCAGTGACTTGCACATCCGACTCGCGCATATCTCTTTCGTTCGAGCCGACCCTCATCTTTGCTGTTACGGTTCACTTTGGCCGTTGCGCTGACGCGGATGCTCGCTTGGCGTTCCCCAGTTCATGATCTCGTCGTCGCGCTTCCTCATCGGTCTGAAGTTGTGATACCAGCCACCCTCAGAAAGTGTGTCTGGAAACTCGTGAATGATCATGCCTGGCTGATTGATCGCCAACTGCTTCGGAATGGTGCCGTCTGGCCGGGCAATGAACGATCCCCAATGGGAATAGGGCTGCGATGAGTTATTGCAGACAGCCCACATACGGTTGTCAGAGCAGCGCGTTGGGGCCAGGCGCGAGTCGAGAACATCCAGACAATTCGGGCCTTTTTCCCGGGCGTTATGAAAGGAGTGGATCATTACCGTAACGCCCAGCTCGCGATAGGCAATATAGAGCTGCGGCCAAGCCAGGTCAAAGCAGATTGCCAAGCCGATCTTGACTCCGCGGATGTCGCGTGTGACAAGCCGGTTACCCGCCGAGTAATGCTTCTGATCGCCCGAAGTGCAGAAGCTCTTGTCGTAGCGATCCACGATCATTGCCTCCGGGTCAATCAGATAGATGCAATTGGTCGGCTTCGTCTTTTTGTCCAGGAAGTGCGTTGAACCAAGTGCCAGCCACATCCTTAGCTCTTTAGCCATCGCTCGCAGCTCAGTGGTCGCCTTGCGCAGTGCATCCCAGTTATAGCCGCTCAACGTAGGCACATCGTACCCGGCGTACCCTGACAGGCTGGCTTCAGATGTGTGCAGCAGGTGCGCTCCCTGGGCTGCTGCTTCGTGCATGAAGCCGGCGATGTATTTCGCATTCACTGCAGGACTGCCGCTTACTGGAAACTGACACGTGGCAACTTTCAGCCTCTTCGTAGTCTCCGCATTCTGGTTTGCCTCGCTCGCCGGGACGCTTGCCACAATTAGCTGTCCTTCTACAACGCGATGAGGAAGAAACGGCAGCGTTGCCAATCCAGCCAGGGCTTTCCCCGTCGTATTGACGGCCTGTCGCCGTGTAATAGTCACAGACCCATTGGTGCGAGTAGGCTTCATACATTTCTCCTTTGCACTGCACTGATCGAAACGGCAACAGTTGACGCCGCGTTGTCCTTGGTCAGCCCCGAGGTGTGGACCAGCAAAACAGTTTCCACATCCGCTCTCTTACGCGAGGTGAGCCATATCTCCGGGAAACCACGTTATTAGATCTTCCTTCAGTATGCATACGCTCCAATATCCTGAGGGCCAGATACTGGCCGTAGCTTCTGGTCCATGTCCACAGCCACTCCAAGATAGGTCCCGGCACTTCTGGCAGGAGAGATAGACGTGAGGTGAGCATCAAAGGGTGGAGTTGCCGAAACAAAGAGCGGATTTGCGCTGAATGAGTGGGCATCCATCCCGAAGTAGCTTCTATAACTGGCCAACTGTGTGGATGAGTAGAGTTGAAGAACATCCACAAGGACTATCGCAACGTTGTTTATGGTTGCAAGTATCGACGAGTATGCTAATCCGGGATTGGTTGTTGAGTACAGATAGAGATTGCCCGTAGCTGTATCCCAGAAGCAATCCCCCTGTGCCACCAGAGACGCCTCTGAAGACTTCACATTGCAAGCCGATCCATTAAGAGTCATTCCCGCATAACTTGATGCCATTATGACGTACCATATATTGCCGCTGTAGTTAGTCCATTGGGACCAATTACTAAAGGGCTGAATCGATGTGCCCGTCTGATAGTAGTCGTTATAGTCCATAAGCAACGAGGCGCTGTTCCACTTTCCTGCCGACGTGTTCTGCACCCACGCTCCGGTGTAGCCTCCGTAGTAAATGTTGTTTTCAATCACGACATTGGACGGTTGGCCAGAGAGTGTTTCCAGGCCCACGTGCTCTCCTTTTGCGTCCGGCCTCTGTGAGGCTGACCAGCCCGACCCCGGATTGATACTCGTGTTCTGGATATATTTCACATTCGATATGGTAGACGTACCTGTGCCGTAATCCATTATGTCGACGGCATTGTAAGGCGTATTGTAGATAAGGTTGTTGACATAGGTAATGTTCGCCTGCATAGCGGACGACGTGGTGTTATTTGCTTGGTTAGTGAGAGCCGTATCGTAGATTTCCCATATCTTGTTCCCCTGAATGAGAACATTGCTGGCGCTCGCCCATAGTTGAATACCATTTCCCAATCGCCAGATTGGCGGGACATGCCCACCCCACACGGTTCCTCCGATCCAGGATATCTGCAAATACTGAAAGGTCAGATTGTACGAATTTACGGCGTTGATTCCATTCTTTCCACCAAACATCAGATCCAGGTTCTCAACCACAACATCATGGATGCCGTTCAGGTAAATGATGTCTTGCCCGGTAGCTGCTTCAATGTTGTTGTAATACGCTCCAGGGTTGGCGATCGAATACATCCACAGGTAGCCGGTATTGGGGTCGCACCAGAAGTCTCCCTGTGTCATCAGTATTCCGGCAAGTGCGGAAGGACTCGCCGCCCCAGTAAAGTACTTCTTGAACCCAGCCGCGTTATTGCCATTGGCGTCGATAAAGATGAGGTTCCCAATATCAAGAGCACTTGAAGATGAAGTGAGGATTGGTGATGCCGACCTCCATAGTGTTGCAGCGTAGGATGCGACATTGCCCCACGATGGCGTTCCGCCCTCATTCACTGACCCCAGGATTATTGGCGCAGGCCCTGCACCGTAGGACCCATACGTAATAGGGCCATTGGTTGAGGATCCGCTTTGCGGGAAGAGAATCCCTTGCGCAGTGTGTCCGCCTCGCCACGTTCCTCCGGCCTTGAAATAGATAGCCGTACATGGCGCCAGACTCGCAGCGTTCACCTTGGCGATTGTTTGCCATGGCGACGAGGCTGAGAGTCCGCTATTGGAGTCACTGCCTGACGGGTCAACGAAATAGACAGTCGTTGGGTTAGTGCAAGAGCCTGGGACCGGACTGCCTGAGCCAGTTCCGCTAAGCGGGACGTAGATTGGCGTGACCGAGGCAGAGCTCGCGATGGCAATGTCGGCGTAACGGGCACCGCTTGCAATGGGAGAAAAGGCGAGGGCGATTGTGCAGACCCCGCCCGCCGCCAGCGTGGACGTACAGGAGCTACCAGAGATGCTGAAGTCTCCGCTGTCTGCACCTGTCAGCGTGATAGTGCCCCCGGTAATCGGCGGCGATCCCGTGTTGCTGAGAGTGATCGCCTGTGACGCCGACGTGGAGCCCACTGAGGTCGATGCGAAGCTGAGTAATGCTGGGGAAACGGTGAGGGTTGGGTTGGCAGTAGTCAGAGCAACGGACCAGTTAGGCGGCGGTGCGCTGAGGGCCGGCTGGTAGGGCGTCATCGAACTCGCCAGATTCAGCAGAGCGACAAGGTTGCTCGACGGATTGCTGAGGATATTCAACAGAGCATAAAATACGTTTCCAGGGGCAATGCCGTATGAACTATAGCTGAAGAGATTGCCGCAGTTGGAGCCGTCGCCAGCGCTGCCCCCAGCGGAGTTGACACAGCCTGCGAGTAGGTTGGCGAGTGTGTTGATTTGCTGCGCAGGCACAGAGTAACCGGCAGGCGCACCGCTGCCCGGAGCAGAGCCCGTAGTCGTGGACGCGTATTCTGCGGCCAGAGCGAACGCGCTTGCCAACGCTGCGCTATGTGCCGTGCTGGAGCCGATAGCTGTGGGCGAGGTTGCATAAGGTGCCAGCGCCGCGACTGCGGCTACCGTCGTGACTTCATTGATCGCCACGTATGTGGAGGTGGAGAGCGTCTGGCATTGACCTAGAGACGCGATCAGCGCAATGGCAGTGTTGTTGGTGCCGGCAGTCAATCCTGGATTGCCCCCGCTTGCCTGCAGATAGACCAGAGATGTGGGTGTCGGGCAGGTGTAGAGGCCGGTAATGGAAAAGGCCCCCGTAGCGTTGGTAGTGACTGTGGAGGAGAGCAATGGCGTGGCGGCGGAGCCGTCGCCTGTAGAGCCAGCCGCGTAAAGCTGGATGATGGCGCCGGATATAGGCTGCTGGCCACTATACACCTTGCCACTATTGCTACTCGCTGTGGGCGGCACGGTGACGCTGTTACCCGACGATGAGCAGCCGCAGAGCAGAAGTACAGTAAGCAGGGTGAGTTGCCAGGCATACTCACTCTTGAGACTTCGAGACATTCAAGCTTCTCCGTAACTTCCCTTGCTGGATTACAATCCACATGTTATCCGAGGCGAGTTATAAGCCTTACATCCGCAGGCTTAACTCATTCCCGGCTGCTCTGAATAGGATCACTCAAGCGTGCGTAAACTCGCAGTACAGGCTCCCTTCCTTCATAGGCTTCTTTGAGTTGAAAAGAATCCTGTAGATTTCATTCCCCCAGTCCTCGCACAGAAAGAAATCGGTTAAGGGGATCTTCTCAATTACCGGCTGAAGTTGAGCGCTGTCAAACCTCAGCAGAGAGGCTCTTCCATCCTTATTTACAGGCTTCAGGGTAATGTAACCGTCCGCATTGACTGATGGAACTCTGGGCGTCATCACAGTAAGACTCACCGGCAAAGTGCGGTCCAATTCGAAGTTCTCCTCCACCCTTACCGCATCAGCCTCACGATCTAAAGTGACCGTTCGGAGCCAGGATCTGATCCAGGCTGATCGGGGATATGCCGGGGCTATATCAAATGAGTACCTCGCATGGCCGTCATTGCTTTCATAGTGAAAGCTGGTCGCTTTGAAGCGGGATCCATTGTGCTGCATCGCGCCGCCAACTGTGGGCAAATTATGGTACGCCGACTGCATTGTCCAGATCGAATAGCGATCTGCCCCGAAAGTCCTTGCGCTATAAAGTTCCACTCCGACATCGATCGCCACGCGCTCGCCATCCTGGTATACGATGTAGCTGCCCGTATCGTTGTGGCCATGGGTTCGCCCGTTGTTTGCAGCCAGCACTGCCACATACATGCCCTGTGTGGAGTTTGCCGCCCGACGTGCTGTCATCAGCCCAAGACTGGGATACCAAGCATCGCGAACGAGCGCATCCTGACCTTGAATCCCACGAATTTCTTTAGCCATGAGCACCGCTGCCAGCGGTCTGGTAAGGCCCATGAAATTGAAATCCATCGCTTTGAGCGCTTTGGATATCGCTGGTTCCCTGGCCGTCAACCCATCCGTGGCTGCGCACTTGGCCCCAAATGCTTCGAGTTGTTTGTCGCGCACGGCCTTGCCAAACCGGTAAAGCAGCGCCCCATCCTGCCCGGACTTCACATGCGCATCGCCGTAATTGATGTAATCTTCCCCAGCGATATGAACATTGAGGATGAATCGCCCCATGGCATCAATGAAGGGATTGGAGAGGATCGCCGTGGCGTCTCCAGTGGCCGATTCGATCATGCTGACGCACTCGAAATAGCACATGGGCGAGACCCCGAAGTAGACCGGTCCCTCCTCTTCACCGGCGTCAGGCCAGTACTGGTTTAGATATTCGTCAAGGCTGCGAGTAATCTTTGCGACTCCCTGAACTAGAGAATTTCTATCCTCTTCCAGAAGCAGATTGGCCACCAGCAGATTTGAGTTGATCCAGGGATTCCAGTTGTTCATGTGGCCGCCCTTGCCGTCTAATCCCATCCACCAGAAGTCATTGCGTCGACGAGCCGGCTCGAGTATGCGTTGCTCGGCTTCAATCTGAATCCGCCGGGAGATGAGCGGTGACACGTGGTCAAGCTGCTCACCTAGCAGATAGTAAATCCATGCCAGCATTTGTACTGTGGACGCGCCAAGCAGGTCGATGACCGGTTCGCTCACATCAGGCAGCCCGGGTCCAGCACGTTGGATAAAGCAGTGAGCCGGATCTACCCATGAACTTTCTTCGCAGATCAGCCAGACACCGTTGGCAATCTCGTCTACAAAGCGCCCTTTCCCTTCCATACACTCTGCTATCACCATTCGCCGCAGTTGGGCGCGACGCCCATAGCTGGCAACCTCGTAAATAGCCTGATTCCCATTCCGCTTGTAGTTCAGATACGCCGTAGCAAGCAGAGCATTCCAGCCTTTCTTTCGGTCATTCTCCGCATGTTCCACAAACACAGTGCGAATATCATGCGGAATCGCCAACCATGGCTCACGTTCGCTTGCTCGTGGGATGGGATGCCATTGTTTCGCCTTGATCAATTTGCTGCTCAGAAAGGACTCAGGGTATGTCTTGCTTAGAAGATTCTGTGGAGGCATCGCCTGCGCGCTACCTTGTCTCCCAAAGGACCCCGTCCCTAGCGAGCGAACAAGTTTTTGTTGCCCAGCCAGCGCTATGGTGCCGAACAGAAAATTCCGACGGTTCATGAAGGTGTCCTCACCCCTTGGCTGTATTCTGCATTGCGACATGTCACGAAACAGTGAGTGATCTCAATGAACTTCAGGCACTTCGTCTCTTTGCGAATTGGAGTTCTTCTGTCGAGCCCCCACCTGCCCCACTCCAGCCCTGCCGTCTGGTTGAGGGCAGGACTGGAGTGCAGGTGATGAGACGGAGTGCTAGAACGTCAGCCTTAGCGTGAACTGCAATTGACGGGGCGTGTTGTAGGACGACAGCAGGCTCTCTGTACCGTCAGTTGCATTCGGGTTGTTATATCCCTGAACGTTCAGAGCATTGAATGCATCTACGTTCATTCTCAGGTTGACCTTCTCCGTAACGGGAAAGACCTTGAACAAGGAGAGGTCGATCGTCCAGTTGAAGGGCCCGTTGAGGAAAGTCTTCGAGTAGGGATGGTTTCCATAAGGGCCAGGAGAGTAGGCAACCGTTTGAGTTGCTCCGCTTGCCAGCGTAACCAGCACGTTGTTCGTACCGTAGTTGGTTGTGCCCGGAGTATTGTCGACCGGGGTTGAATAGGGCGTCCAGTCGGACGGGAGCCCACTCACCCCCTTTGTCGTCGCATTAACGACTGTCGGAGCCAAGTACCCGTTAAACCACTCGAATGCCCCATGGCACACACCGCTGCGGCAGTCAGTGATCCGTGCATTGTGTTTGTACACCTTGAGTGGGCTCGTCGGTCCCCAACCCGATGAAGCGGGCTGGAACGGGAAGGTCGTAATATTTCCATCGCCGGCCACCTGCCAGCCACCGACCAGTTCATCCATGAAGCGATTGGAGTTGCCCAGGAAGCGCTTTCCTCGACCCAAGGGCAGATCGACGAGGCCGTTAAAGAAGATGTGTTGCGGCGGAATGCCACTGTCAATCTTGTACTCTTCGAATCTCTCAAGTCCATGCCATCCCATGTAGGAAGCGACGCCTGCAGGCCGGGCTGGCGGAAGTGCCCCCGCAATCACCGTTCCATAAGGGGAAGTCATTGTACCGAGCGAGGCATAGGGATAGTTCTGGGCCGGGGCGATCAAGCTATCGCGGAAATAGTTACCGCCAACCCTGAATGACTTGGACCACACGTAGCCCATTTGATAAGCGATCCCGCGGCGAAACAGTCTCTGGTAGTTGACTTGCAGTGCATTGTGGTTTGACCAGCCTGTCTTCTCATCCCAAGTGCCGCTGCCGTATGTTGTTTGGTCGTAAGGGCCGGTTGCTGTCGCAGCATACGTATTGGATCCGATTGTCGATCCGCTCGGCAGCGCAGTGCCTGTATTGATCTCCCAAACATACGTCGACGGATGGTTGTTGTAGTAGTAGTAATGGTCCAAATTAGTACCGTGGCTCCAAAGCCAGCTGAGCCGAAGCACCGAGTTCCCTTTCAGTGGCTGCTCGATCGTGAAGTTTGTCTGGGTAACGTAGTCAGGAGGGTAATCCGGGTTCATATTCCACAAACCGAAGCCCGGGAGAATGGAGTTGGTGGTGGAGCTATTCACTACGCCGCTGCTGTTCTGTCCCATGATGACTGATTGCGGCGCCCGAAGGATGTAATTGGGAAGACTATCAGGCGCCTGGTTAGCGGCTAAATAGCTCTGCGAATAGCTGGTGGCTATGGGTTGTACTCCCAGCGTGTTCTTGATCGTGCTGCGGGTAGGGATGGGATAGATGTACCTGCCGTAGGCTCCGCGGACAACCGTGCCATACTTGCCGCTAAATGGAGTGTACGCAAGGCCCACCCTCGGTCCAAAGGTGAAATTCTCATCCTGAACCAGGGCGCTCGGATACCCCGCCTGACTCGGGTTTTCGAAGACCACACCAATGTTCTGAAGATTGGTGATGATCGTCTGGGTTGTATAGCCATTTGTAACGTAGTACGAGGGCGGGTTGGGCAAAACGATGGCCTTGTTCCTCAGGTCGAACCCTTCAATAAGGCCATATTTTGTCCAAGGAGCTGGATGAGCCTCATAACGGAATCCGAGGTTTAATGTCAGGTTTCGACTCAAATGGAAGTTGTCCTGGAAGTATCCGTCGAACTCCATGTCATGAAAATGCATATAGGGCGGTTGCGACTTTGCCGTATAGTTATAAGCCGCGCCAAGGAAGAAGTCTGCATCGGCATAGCCTGTGTTTGCGTACGGTCCATAGCTCGCACCCGTCGCGGTGTTGTAAAGTGCGGTTGCGGCGGCAGCAAAGTCCTCCTCGTCAGAGAATCGGTCGGGAAGGTAGCCAAATCGCTCGTGCCGGTATCGGCCGCCGAACTGCATCTGGTGCCGCCCTGCTGTCTTTGTCATATTCTCGTCGAGATTCGAGATGATCTGGGACAGCGTGAACTGATATTGAGTACCTCCATAAGGCATGATGAGGGTCGGCCCCATATTTGGGAATCCAGTTTCGCCGAAGTTATTGGGGAGTCCGAGCATCTGCTCGTAATTGAGGTTAGGGTTGCCGCCGCCCCCCTGATACTGCTGTTCCCACTGCTGGCTTGCGATGGTTTCGGAGAAGAACGTGGGAGAAAACACATGCGTGTAGCCGATAGCGGCACTAAAAGTCCCTATCGGTGCGACCGCATATCCAGAGGCCCCCGCCGGGAAGCTGCCGGCTGCAATCGTCTGAGGTGAGTTTGTCGGGTAATTCCGCAAGGCCCGAGCTTGCTGGATAATGTTTGTATACCGCAGGTAGGCCTTGTTGTTTTCACTGAAGCTGTGATCGAGACGGAACGTAACATTTGGTACGGTCTGATAGGTCGCGTTCGGTGCGGTGAAATTGCTGGCTACAAGAGGGTCGTCGGCCGAGGTTTGCGTGGGCGTAATGGCATACAAGAGCTTGGTCGCCGGAGCCAGGCGGCCGATAGGGATCTGATTATTGGTGAACAGTGTGCGACAGTACGGGTTCGCCGCTCCAGTTGCAGGGCAATTGGTTGACGACACCGTCGTCGATGGATCAAAGAGCTTCTGCAACACTCCTGAGCTGTTGATCAATCCGCTGAAGTCGCCCCCTCTCATCGCGTTGGTAGGTACTGTCACAAGTTCGTTAGTCGTGGTGGCAAGTGAAAAACGCTCATAAGCAAAGAACCAGAATGTCTTTTCTCTCCCGCTATAAACCTTGGGGAGAATGACAGGGCCACCCGCGGAAGCGCCAAATTCGTTGCGGACCAAGTGGGGTGCGGCGTAGTTGGTTGGATTCTGCCTGGCCCTGGCAATGCCGACGGCATTATTGCGCGCCGTTTCAAAGAATGAGCCATGCAGCCCGTTGGTGCCGGACTTGGTGGTAATGATGCCCGTCGCCGGCGTAGCGTACATTGCACTGGTGTTGGTGGTTTCCATCCGGACTTCCTGGACTGCATCCGGGTCGGGCAGTTGGCCTTGGGTTCCGCTGCCTCCACCCATGCCCCCAAAGTTACGGTTGGCCATCGGCGCGCCGTCCTGAACGTATTCGAGCGCTTCAGCCATCATGCCGTTAGCCCGGGTTCCAGTGCCTTCAAGCCCCGGCGTGGTGTTACCGGCCAGCGTCAGCAGCAAGCGGCCATTCATCGGGAGCTGGTTGATTCTGTCGTTTTCCAGCGTGGAGGAAATGGTGCCGTTGTCGGTGGTCGTCAGTTGAACAACATTCGCGGCCACCTCGACCTGCTGCGTAACTGCGCCTGCAGTCAAGCTAGGGTTGATGACTGCAGCTTGGGCTACCTGAAGCTCAACTGTAGTCTTGTAAGTCTTCATTCCCGGCGCGGTAACTGTTACAACATAGGTCCCCGTGAACAGGGACGGCACCTGATAGAACCCAACTCCGTTGGCTTTGGTGCTGGCTGCCACAGAAGTAGCCTGATTGACTACGTGGACCGTAGCCCCTGGGATTACCGCCCCGGTAGAATCCGTGACAGTGCCCTGAATTGCGCCAGCGCCGCTCTGTGCAATAGCACCGATACAGCAAAGTGCCAGCGCCATAGAAAACGACATGACGATAACAGGCAGATTCCACTTGATTCGAGTTTGCGTCAGATGACCGGCAGATGTCTTCATTGCAATGCTTCCTCCTGCGGAATGGTGATGGACTTCGGAGACGGTTACCAGTGAATCCAGGCCAGGCAGGTACAGTGCGAATCGCCCCTGTATCACCTCGCATAGGCGCCGTGGGTTGTTTCTCGACCAAGTTGCGCCGCCTGGCATTCGAGTTCAAGTCAGTTTGCGGTGGTGCCTACGGTGGCGCCTACAGTGGTGCCTACAGAGAGCGCCGGCTTGGAAGGCATTCAGTGAAGGGTCTGGGATGGATTTCTGGCCTGCCGCGGAGAAGGAGCATGGATTTAACTCATTTATAAATATTCACTTACATGGACTCACGGACAGGGATGCGGATTGTACTGGTCAGCGGATTCACGCAGCAAATCGGATTCGCTATCCCAGTGCTACCAGTGCAGCAAAGTTGATATGGTAATTCCCGTATGAATTTGTTAAAATCCCGGCATCTTTGAGAAGCTTCTTTGTCTACTGACTATTGGCAGCCTCAGGCGCCCGATCGAAGAGTCCCACCGTTAAGAGATAGGGGATGCTTCGTTTACCAGGGCAAGTTCGAGGGCAGGTCTGGCACGGACCAGCTTTTTATCCTCTGTAAGAAGTAGTGGGAGCGCGCGCATGGCAGAAACTACGCTGAACCAGCCGGAGTTACACGATTCTGAGATGCGGTGGGAACTTCTGGAGCGTGTTGCCGCCAGCCCTCATCTAAATCACGCTCCCCGGTTGCGCGAGATACTAATGTATGTTGGTCGGCGCTCTCTGAAGGAGGGCTGCTTTCAGGTTCGCGAACAGGAGATCGGTGTAGACGTCTTTGGGCGGTCGGAAACCTACGACACAGGGATCGATAATATCGTCCGTACAAATGTCAGCGAGTTGCGCAAGCGTATCGACGCCTACTTTGATGCAGAGGGCTTGCATGAAATGCTGACCATGGAGATCCCCCGAGGCAGTTACGTCCCCGTCTTCTGCCTTCGTGCGGAAGCAGGCCAGAAGGCGGTAGGATACAGCCCCGCTGCTTCGCTCCCCACGGATGCGCACGGAGTAACTCCTGGGGGGCCATCAAATTTGGCCTTTCGCCTTTGGAAGATCGCCGCCTTCGTGGGTTTCGTGTTCGCCATCGGCAGCACGGCTGCATTGTGGATCCAAAATCGCACAACGCAGCAAGCGCTTCATGAGGTGAATCTGTCGCTTCATCCGTGGAGATCTCAGCCTGCGGTCGCGGCATTATGGTCAGAATTCCTGGACAGCAACCAGAACACGGATATTGTCATCTCCGATGCCTCCTTTACACTCGTCCAGAATCTGAGCAAGCAGTCTTTTCCTTTCAATGACTATCTCACCAGAAGTTATTTGAACCAACTTCAGGCCCGCAATTTGGGCCCTGATGGGCGTACCGCGCTGAGCTTGATTGCAGCCAAAACCCTGGTAAATTCCAGCGAATCAAGACTGGCGCAACGCATTCTCTTGGCCGATCCGTTGGCGAAGAACCTTCACTACTACAGCGCTCGCGAATATCAGCCCAGCCTCATCAAAAACGACAATGTCATCCTGATCGGTGGCCCGGTCGGAAACCCTTGGGATAAGCTGCTCGACAGCCCATTGAACTTCACCGTTGAGCTTGGAGGCCCACTTCTGGCTCCGATCATCAATCGCACACCCGCTGCGAACGAACAAGCAGCTTACACTCCCGTTGAGGGCGCTGTCGGGTACTGTGTGGTGGCGTTTCTGCCCACTCCTAATCACAACGGCAAGGCTCTGCTGATTGCGGGCAGCGGTTCTGAAGCAACCGAGGCAGCCGGTGACTTTCTCGAATCAGAGAGCCAGTTATCAACCCTGCTGAAGGCATCGCACTCTGGAAAATTTCCGTACTTTGAAGTGCTGCTGAGAGTGTTCTTTGTGCGGGGCACCCCCATTACTTCCACGATTGAAACCTACAGAACTTATCCAAACCTGCACTAAGATGTTTTCGCAACCGCCATGGGCGGCCTAAGGCTGACCGTGCGCCAGACTCCAGGGCTCTTTTGGCCGAGGCCGATACCCTGCCCGTACGAGCAGACTACAAATGAATTGGCTGCCGGGCCAGCGGGACTCTTGTGTCGTTTGTGTGACCATTTGTCGCGAATATCTCTGCGGAAATCCGCGGCGCTCAATCCACCTTCGTCGAGTCCTCAGTTGCACTGCCGGCAAATCTCACCCTTTGTTGGCCCTTATTCAAAGAGTTCCCCAGTAGTGTGATGTCCTTTGAGACTGCGCCGCTGACTTGCGCAAAGACCGGACTTTCAAGAGGAGATCGAATCCCGGTTACGAAGGCGCGCCGGGTGTCACGCAAATCAAGCAGTGGCGCTCCGCCATTGGGCGCGGAGAGTTCCAAGCCAGCAAGGATTGCATCGTCCACATCGTCGCAAACAATTGCTGGGCGATAATCAGGTTTGTCGGTGATGTATTCCACGTTCCGCAGGCGCACGCGATCTGCGTGGCGAACATAGAAGCCATAAGCGGGAAGGCGACCCATCATCCAGCATTCGGGATACTTGTCCACGACCTCGGGAATCTCGCGATGAGCCCATGCTGCCTGGCCCTGTTCCACGGTACGGATGCGGCAATTACTCACAGTAATGTCTGAAGGACGAAATCCGGGAACGCCCGTAATCGAGCTTGCCACGGTTGCTCCTGTGGCATCTATGCCTTCAATAAGAATGTTTCTCAAGAAGCTGCCGTCCTTCTTGTGGCGCGCGCCAAGACGCACAAAGATGGGCGCCCGCACGTTCTGCATACGGATGTTCGACACTACAACACCGTCCACACTGCCGCCATCTACGGTCTCAATGCTCAGACCGCCAATGACGCGTGCATTGATCGGTGTTGGGGCGCTGTAAATCACTGAGTTGCTGAAGACGATATTCTCAAATGCCCCAAACGTCGCGGTGCCCATCTTGAAGCCGTTGCAAGAAGTGGTGAGAGTGCAGTTGGTGATGGTGATGTTTTTCGTCGGCAGCACATCGCCGTATGGGTTTTCGCTCTTCAGGCATATGGCATCATCGCCTGTGACGATGTCACAGTTATTCACAAACACATTGGATGATGCGGTGATGTCGATGCCATCGCAGTTCACGCCTGTGGCAGGATTGCGAATCAGAATTCCGTCAATAAAGACCGAGTTGCAGGCCACCGGGCGGAGCGTCCAACCCGAAGAATTCTTGAGCGTCACGCCGCTGATATGCACATTGTTGCACAGAGCAAACTCCACCATGGGCGAAGGACGGCGGTTCTGATTCTTCACTCGGTAATCGAAGGTGGCTACATCCTTCCACTCGTCTTCAGGAGCCAGTTGAGCGCGGTTTACATTCTCCCAATAAGACTCGCCCTGCCCGTCGATAGTACCCATACCGCAGAGACTCACGTCGTCGGCATTCCGTGCAAAGATGACGTGATGGCCGTTTGCATCGCCTTGCATGGGCGGGCCGGGATGGTAGGCATAGTCATCAATGGACGTGCTGCCGAGCAGAACGCAGCCGGCCTCAAGGTAAAGCGTTACTCTGCTCTTAAGTTCGAGGCCTCCTACTAGAAAAGTCCCCGGCGGCGAGTAAATAAGGCCGCCGCCGGCCTGGAACACATCGTCGATGGCGGCTTGAATGGCGCGGGTGTTCAGCGTCTTGCCGTCGGGCTTTGCACCGTAGTCCAGAATGTTCTTTACAACTCCTGCTCCGGTTGCAGGCTTGAACAGAGCGGTTGATCCAGCGCTTGTGGCAGACGCGCCCAAGGCCAGCGATGATGCAGACAAGAATTCCCGTCTCAACATGATGCACCTCGATATGCCATTCAACTTCATTCCAGGAGCCTGTACCGAACTTCAACATTTCAATGAGCCGGTCCGCAAGGCTTAATGTTCAAAGCAACGTAGCAGGTGCTATCGGTGATGTGCAACGCCAGTGAAAAATGGGCAGTCAGGAGCGTGTTGAGGTGCATCCTGCTGTTCCATCAGTCGCGGAATGGCATGCCGCCTGAATCGACGGTTGCAAAAATGGCCCTCTGCTCTGGTCAGCTACAGAATGGAGCCGCCACAGGTCCCGCAGAATCGATTGCCAGGTACTGCGACTGCGCCACAATGAGGACAGCCCGCAGGGCCCTGCACTACTATCAGGCCCAGTTTCTTGGCGGCAACCCACTCCGGCATGCCCTCGGACCAAACCAGCGTCTCAGGCGGCATGGTGGCCAGAATGCTGCGCAACGAGGATTCGTCGTACGGTCCTTCAGATTGTCCGTTGCGGGTGACATACCACTCTTTTTGAGGGGCAGCCGGGGACGCCTTGCTATCTTCCGCAACAGGCGCACTCTCTGCGGGTGCTGGGGATTCTGGTGGACGCAGAGCCAGAAAAAGTGCCGCGGCAAGCTCGTCGCTGTCCAGAGCCGCCACCGCCCCGCTCTGGCCAGCCATGGCGAACATGAACAGGTGGAAGGTGCTCCGCACCAGCAGCAGTATGTCGCGCCCGAACTGGCCTTCTCCCTGCATGTCGGTTACGCCTAGCGCAACCTTACTTACGTCGTGCAGCAGGCCATCGGCAATCACATTGCCGGTGTTGCTGAGTTCAAAGCGCGGAGCTTTTCCACCTGCCGCTATCTCAAGCAGGTTTGCCTGCACCAACTCCTGCAGCGCCGCAGCCACTTCCACCTCATTGAGTGAATTCACCAGCTGACCCGGAATCAGCTTCTCGACAAACAGCAGCGGCCATCGATAATCCTCGCTTGCTGCGTCCTGTAGTCGGTCCATAATCTCCTGTTGGCAGAAGTGAGCCAGCGGGGCCGTATGCGTCAGCATGGAGTGCAGATGCACCGCGCGCGTCTGGTCAATCACCGCAAGGAACACCACCACGGCCGGGGTAGTTAGCTTGCAACCTATTTCATCATCGCGCAAGACTCCATCAGCCGCTAGGACCTTGCGGATGGATGCGGTAAGGCTGGCTTGCGTCCAGAAAGTGACTCGCCGCGGCTCCGCCGTACCGCCGATGGCCACAACCATATTCGGCGCGCTAGGAGACCATGCCAGTACCGCCCGGCATACTGTTGCATCCGCAATCGTGTGATGCCAATGCGCAATCTTGGCTGGAGCGCGAAGAATTCCCAGCGCGATCGCGAGCCGCGCCTGTGTCCCCGGAGCCATAGCGCGGAACTCCGCCGCCGCAGGCGCATCCTTGTCCCCGCTCCCCTGGGGAATCAGCGAAAGCGCGTTGGGCCGTGCGCCCATGGCATCGGCAACAACTGCCAAGTCGTCCATCGAGACGACGAGATCCTCGCCATCAACCGTCAACCTGCTCCTGGTTTCAGTTGCCAATTTTTCCTCCAATCGCCGAGTGATACTGGCACACATTGTCGCGGACCGCCTGTGTATAGCTGGATTCGTCAAATCCGTTGGCCTTCAGAATCTTCGCGGCCTCGCTCGGATTGCTGTTGATCTCCTTGGAAATGTCTACCAGTTTTGTGTCCAGCTTTGGCGGTGAGTTGGGAAGCCCGGCATCATTCAGTTGCCCGGCATAGTCTGGCGCGCCCTCGACCTTGGGTGCGCTCGCCATCTGATTTAATCGCTGGGAGAGATCGTTCTCGCGCCCCATGGCCTTGGCCAGCGACTTCACATCGCTGTGTTCGGTCACTGACTTTACTTGCTGCGCACTGAAGTCCTTGAACTCGCTGGCGCCAAATTTTTCCGGTGCCTGCAAATTGTCGGTCAAGCCCATGGATTGCTGGTTGAGACCGTGCTGATCGACCACCCCCTGGCCAGATATATTGTGCGATGTAATGGTGCCGTCATCGCCTACTTCAAGGATGGTGCCTTTGCCCTGCACCGCCATTCGATTGTTGGTGAAGCCTGGAGGGTATGTGTCGGACGGGCCGGCGCCTTTACCAATCCCGTTATAAGTCTTGAAGTCAACATCTTTCACGCCCCGTGAAAATCCGTCGGCGCGCAGGTGATTATCGACGTTGTCAGTCAGTTGCTGCCCGAACTTCTCCTGCAACTCGGCATTCGCCTCCTGAAGGTTCATCAGCTTTCCTCGCTCCAGGCTGCGCTTCATTGCATAGTCGGCCAGGTCATCCCGATCGAAGTTGGTTGTGTGCGTAGTGTCAAAGTCCGTCTTGATCTTTGGATTGCCGCTGGCGCTGGCGCTCGAACCTGAGTCGCCAAGTGTAGTGCTCTTCACCTGCACGCCGGTTTCGGCCTCAAATTGGTTAATCGTGTCCCGTGCGCCAGCCTGCACATTTTGATTCACGCGCTGGGCAAGTTGCTGGTTGAGTGTACGCGCTTCGTCGGCGGTGAGCGCTCCGTTCTTTTGCAGAACCGCCAACCGGTCCATTCCTCCCTCGCTATAGAGCTTCGATATCTGCGTTGGATCGCCCGATTCCAGCACGTTGTCAACTGCCGCCCTGGTCGGTTGCAGCGTCTCTTCAATCGGGCTCACCAAGCGCGTAATGCGTGTGCCCAGTTTCGCGCTCCCGCTTTGAATGGCCTGGTCCACGGTCTTGATGGCGTCCTGAACAGGCTCCATCATCTCGCCGATGCCGTTGGCCACATTGGGAAAAGCTTTGGGGAAGTAGTTCATCACTGCCCCGCCCACCACGGTCGGTGCCGCTTGGATAAGGCCGGTCTTGAATCCAGCCTTGAAGATATCGCCGTCTGACCCACCCTTCATCGCGGTGTCGTACTCGGCATAGCCCATATTGGCAACCGTATAGACGGCCTCCGATGTGCCGGCGGTGGCAACTGCCGCTGTAAACCGCGCGAATCCTGAAGCAACCGTTCCTGCCAGGGTTGAGTTCCCGTTTGCGTCCTTGCCGGTCACAATTTCGCGGACTGTCCCCGAAGCCGCGTCCGACATCGTGTCCATGAACCCCGGCTGATTGCGCAGAGTCGACTCCGGCATCACTGCGCCAGAGATTGTGTCACCCGTATACTTCCGCGTTGTGCCGATGGCATTCCAGTCGATTGGCTTGCCGGAGTAGATGTCGTCGAGAATCTTCTCCGTGTGGCCCACCACGTCTCCGGGGCCGCCCGGATTCCAAAGGTCGTGCTTCAATGCGGCCTGCTCGATGCGCGAAACGTAGGCGGCAGCCTCTGCCTGTTGCTTGTGCAGGGCCGTTTGCTGATCCAGTTCCTTGGTAAAGGCATCCTGGCGCAGCCGCACCTTCTCGTTCTCGGCATCCATGAACTTGCGATCCTTCACCAGGTCCTGCTGCCAGCGGTTGTAGGCATCCTGATCAAAGGGCGTCCTGCTGCTCTTGTTCAGCCATTGGTTCGTCTTCGGGTCCCAGATGATCTCGTAGTCGTGACCATCCACGCCCGTCAGTACCCGTGTATTGCGTACATCGTCAGCGGCGGCGGCAATAGCGTTGGCCTGGGCCTGATCGGCCACCGCCTGCTGCTTCAGATAATCCATATAGTTTTGATACTGCTCGCGGAGCTTCTCGTAATTGGGGTCGCTCTTGTCCGCGGTGGCGTCCTGCGCCTCCCACTGCTGCTTCACTTTCTGATACTCGTCCAACGCCTTGTCACGGGCCTTGATGGCGTTGTCGTGTTCCGGCCCATACCCGGAAGAACCGCCCGATGAAGATGGGTCATCCGGTGAAGAAGGATCGTCCGGCGGCGTTGGAGGCGGTGGTGGTGGCGTGAGTGGAGGAATTGCTCCTCCCACTCCGGACACAACACCCCCCGTGTTCGCCCGGCCCTTGAGGTAAGTATTCTCTTCCAAAAAATGGCAGGAGTTATCGGGCCGCGGACGCCACATGAAGGCCGGCCTCTCCGCAACCGGAGCAACCTGGTGCATCATCGCCCAGCCGCCCACATAGCCTCCAACCGCCGAGGCGATCAGCTCCGCCAACGGATACGCCGAAGCACCCAGAGGTACCGCTCCGTCCGCAGCCGCAGCCGCGTGACGGAAGAAGAACTTCTTGATGATCAGCCGAATGACTGCACGAAAACACCGCGAGAGCAGGCCAGGGCATATTCCCATCAGCATCAGGGACGTGTAAGCAAAAATGTAGCCGCCCATCGCCGCCCAATAGTTGGAGTCGGTCCAACCGCGCGCTCCATACATATCTGGGATGAACAGCTTCTGCACCAGATCGGCCACCCCATAGATGGCTCCGCATACCATTCCGAGAAATGGATTAAAACCAGAGATGAGCCCCATGGCGGGATAGATCGCCAGGTCTGTTCCGATGTGGCCAAGCGGTGTAGTGCGGATGCCGCGATAAGCGACAAACAGCATCGAGAAGGCCAACGCAACCGGATGGCGCTTCGTGAGCGCCTCAATCTCAAGCAGCCATTCCAGTTTGCGGAGGAACGGCAATGCCTCCAGTGTCCCCTTTGCCAGACTCACAACGGGTGCGCAGATTTTGGCTGAGACGTCTACCGTAGGTTGCCAGAACGGCTGTGCCTTCAGCCAGTTCGCAATCTGCGCCTGTATCCTGGCGATCGACTGCAACAATTCCTGCATACGGCTACCACCTCCGCTGTTGCTGTATCCTGGCTGACTCCTCGACCTCGCCTTTGCGCCGAATATGACAGTCAGGGCAGCCTTCCGCATCTGTTCCCTTGGCATTCATGAAGTGCGTCATGCGCGCCGCCCAATCCTGCGCATAAGCCACTGGCTCCCGCCCGCTCGTGCTGTTGCGATCAATGCTCGCCAACGTCACGCCGCCAGCTCGCAGAATCGCTCCCGCAGCCCCTGCCACGGCCTCGATGGGCGGAGGATTCACTTGCGCGTACAGCCGGTTGAGCTTTTCAGCCGTAGCCCGCGCCTGCGCCGCATTGGGGCATGAGAGCACAGCCTCCTGCCGGTAAAGCACTACGCCCTTGTCACTGCCGCCGCCGTAGGTAAAGTTCGGGTGCGTGCCCTTCACCAAGCCGGCAACCCCCTGCAGCAGCGCAAACACCAGCGCGCAAAACACCAGTGCCGCCACGTATGCCGTCCATGAGGATCGCGGCCTCTGGCATCTCTCGCAACGGCTTATGCCGCGAGTGTCAAGGTCTTCAGCTCGGCTTGCTGGATGCATGACACATCCGGCCGTCCGGCAATGCCGCAAGCCGTCAAGATGCCCCTGCTCGTGCTCAATCACGTTCGCCATACGTGCAGCCAAACGCTCCGGCGCATCTGCCGCCAGGCGGAAGGTGGACACCACGGCGACGCCCAGTCGGCGATCTGCATAGCCAAACAGGTGTTCACACTCGCGCATTTCAAGATCGCGCGGCGTGACCAGCACAAGCTGCTCGCCCTCTCTGCTGCGGTGCTCCCGCAGCAGACTGCGAACACGCAGCCGTCCCCCTCCATCTTCATGAGCTGCAGTAGCCGAGTCGTCGAGGAACTTTATCTGCATGTGCGTGCAAAACTGCGAGTCAGCCTCATTGACGGGCTGAAAGTTCTCATCATGCTTCATTCATCCCTGGCCGGATACCAGGGCGCGCTACAAGAGCCGGCCTGATTTCTTCCACGCCGCGATGCGTGAAAAATGGTGCTGAAAATAGAGAATGCTGAAGAAGAAGGTCATGATCCCGCTCAGCTTGAGCCCGATAGGTTCTGTGGTGTTGTAGTACGTTTCAATCGACTTGCGCATCGAGAACACCGTAACCAGACTCAGAACGATGATGACCAGGTTAAGCAGCATCGTTATTGAGGAAGCGAGGGCCATGGCCGTCATGGATGAGCGGGCCGCTCCGAATACCAAAATGACCTGAACGACCATGCCGATCAGGATCACGGCCAGCAGCGTCACAGCCTTGCTTGCCGGATCGATCTTCTTGACGAAATTCGCCTGCTTGAACGACCAGACAATCGCCCCAAGCCCGAACGAAATCCAACTCAGAACCAATACCAGCGCCCAATGCATGTCGGGGGGCATCGGACCACCCGGCATGGGGCTGGGGAACGGCGCAGAGGCAGGCTGCTGAGGCGAGCCGTATGGCGGTGGAGTGCCGCCAAATCCCTGCGGCGGCATCGGAGGAGCAGAAAATGCCGGGGGAGCGGGCGGCGCTGAGAAGGCTATGGGAGGAGCCGCAAAGCTCCCGCCGACAGGCGTAAATGGAGGCGGAACACCCGGCATGGAGCCGTTCAAAGGCGAAAAGGGTGGCGCGGATGAAACTGGCGCACCAAAGCTGGCCGACGTCGAAGGCGGCTTCAAGCCTGCCTCTTCCGCTGTCTTCCATCCCGGCAAGGAAGCATTCCAAACCTTTGTGTCGCCGGGCATTCCCTGGAGCGTAGCGCGTACCATAGGCTCAGGCATCGGCCCCATCGACTTTCCATCAACCATGTAGTGCCACATCTTCTCTGGTGCAGCACCAGGCAAAGGCGGCGGGGGTGGCGGCGGAGCGAATGACTTCGGCATCGGAGGCGGAATGGGGGGCGGCAAAGGAGGAGGGATTGGGGGGCTGAACTGCTGAGGTACCCCGCCAGGAAGTGGCGGCGTAGAGGCACCGGCAGGCTGAGGTGCAGTGGAGTTTATTGGGGCGCCACAGTCGGGACAGAACTTGCTATCCGGTTGTGCCGGACTTCCACACAGGCCGCAGAATCGACTCATCTTGTCTCCCTCGTTCTGTTCTCCGCTCCTTCTTGGGCACGCACCAGACGGCACTCAGCGCAAGGCCTGAATCGCTAATGCAATTGCTCACAATAAGCGGAATGAATTCATACGTCTAAACCTGAACATAGAGCTCTGTCAAGGCCAATTTCTGTCCGAGTCATAACCCGCATGAGTCACAGGCAAGCACAACACTCACTTGGGGCTGTGCCAACGTGCGAAAGCGCTAAATGGACCAATTTGGAACTAGACCGCGAAGCACAGCAAGCAATATTTCACTCTATGTATTTCGCCTTCGGCTCGGCCCTTTGGCGATAGGAGCCGCTGGATTTGGGCAGGCAGCCGCGTCAATGGTTTCCTTGCCGATCGACTTATAATTTCCCCACGAAGCTGCGCCGTTTGGAATCAAACTTGTGCATCGCAGGTGCGAAGATAGCATCGAAACAGTAGTTGCTTGCACGTTAGCCTGCGGAGCTGGCGCGCGAAGATCTCTCGTTGTCAGGTGGTTACTTTGTTGCGGCGTCCGTCGGAACACCTAAGATTGCACCGCATCTCACTGCCGGTCCGGTTTTCGTAACTGTAGTCCCCGACTCCGGCGACAACCACTTCCGTGAATACCGATGGGGCGAGAGCGCACGCAGGAACGGGGTAGTTGGTCATGACTTTAAGAATTCCCCGCCCCCTGTACGATCAGTTGCGAAAGCACGGCGAGCAGACCTATCCGTACGAGTGTTGTGGTGTGCTGGTGGGCGAGCTTGACCGTGCGAAGGGTAGTACGGTCAAAGCCGTGTTTCCATGCAGCAACGCACTCGGCAACTTATCGCAGAAGCGCTATCTAATTAGCCCATCAGAATTGGTGCGAATTCAGGGGGAAGCGATTCTGGTCGGCTGCTACATCGTAGGCTTCTATCATTCGCACCCGGATATTCCGGCTCAATGGTCCGCTACAGATTTGGCTGGGGCGCAATGGCCTGGATGTTCGTATGTAATTACGAGTATTGAAAGAGGGCGCGCCACAGTTACCAATTCGTTTTTGTTACAGCGTCTGGAAGATACCATGTGCTTTGAAGAAGAAGACATTCACCACGATTGGATCGGAGTTTCGGAGGCTTGCAGTGGCCCCATTGGATGAACACGCCCAAACAACGCTAAGTAAGGATGAGATCCTTCGCTACTCGCGTCATATCATCATGCCACAAGTGACCATGGCGGGCCAGAAGAAGCTGAAGACAGCCCGCGTGCTTTGCGTTGGCGCGGGGGGGCTTGGTTCGCCACTCTCGCTGTACCTGGCCGCCGCAGGCGTTGGAACGCTTGGTCTGGTGGATTTCGACGTGGTTGATTACACCAATCTGCAACGGCAGATTCTCCATCACACCAGCGACGTTGGCCGCCTCAAACTGGACTCGGCTATCGACAAGCTGAAGGCGATCAATCCATTCGTAAGTATCGAGCGCTTCGATACCTGTCTGAGCAGCCAGAACGCGCTGTCAATCTTCAACCAATTCGACATCATCGCCGATGGTTCTGATAATTTTGAGACCAGGTACCTGGTGAACGATGCCAGTGTGCTCAGCGGCAAACCCTGTGTCTATGCTTCTGTCGCCCGCTTTGAGGGCCAGGCTACCATCTTTGGCGCCAAGGATGGCCCATGCTATCGCTGCCTCTATCCCGAGCCGCCACCACCTGGTCTCATTCCCTCATGCGCCGAAGGCGGCGTACTGGGCGTACTGCCGGGATTGCTTGGTGTAATTCAGGCCACAGAGGTAATCAAGTTGATTCTCGGCGCGGGCGAACCGCTGATTGGCAGGCTCCTGCTGGTGGATGCGCTGGCCATGCGTTTTCGAGAGATGAAAGTCCGGAAGAACCCCGAGTGCCCCGTCTGCGGAGAAGACCCCACCATCCGTGAGCTGTTGGATTACAAACAATTCTGCGGCGCACACGTGGAAGCACCGGAATCTCCCGTTAGCCCAGGCAGCCCCGAGATACAGCCCGAAGTAGTCAAACGCCGCATCGATGCCGGAGAGGATATCTTCATTCTTGATGTGCGCGAGCCGCATGAATATCACCTATGCAACATCAAGGGAAGTCTGATCCCGCTGGGTGATCTCCCAAAACGCATGCATGAACTGGATTCAAGCCGCGAGATTATCGTGCATTGCAAAAGCGGCACGCGCAGCGCAAATGCCGTGAAAATCCTCCAGGAAGCGGGCTTCCAGCACGTCTTGAACATGACAGGAGGCATTCTGGCCTGGGCAGAAAGAATTGACCCATCGATGCCCAGGTATTAGGCGCCATTTCTCCCAGTTGATACACATCCCTTGGTTAGGAAATAGAGAAAAATCATTTGAAATGCTGTCTTTCACCATGTGACCGCGCTGTCAAGGCGTAGTCTTCGCCTGATAGCGGCGGCTTCTATTTTGGCAGAGTGTTACCAGGCGCAGTCACATTCTTCGCTCATGATGCGCGCCGGGTTGAAGCTGCAATTGCCGCACGCCAAACGGCAACCGGCGCTGGAGCGTCCTTGCTGCACAATTGACCCGACCCATAAATACTGGCCTATTTGCTGAAGAAGTCTTCTACATCCATTATGGTCTGGGTCATGCGGTAAGGGGGAAGGCTGGCGAGGAAGGTCTGGCCATAGCGCTGGCGGGTGATTCTTGGATCGAGAAGGACCAGGACACCGCGATCTTCCAGAGAGCGGATGAGGCGGCCAAAGCCTTGCTTGAGGGTGAGTACGGCAGAGGGAACCTGGTAATCGAAGAAGGGCTTGCCACCGGCTTCTTCAATTGCTTTCATGCGGGCCTGGACGACGGGATCGCTGGGTACCGCGAAGGGCAGGCGGTCAATGATGACGCAGCTGAGCGCCTCACCCTGCACGTCCACGCCTTGCCAAAAGCTGGCGGTTCCAAACAGCACGGCGTTCGGTGTATCGCGGAACTGCTCGAGCAGGGCTTTGCGCGGGGCTGTGCCGTGGAGCAGGATGGGAAAGTCAAGGACCGGCAGGAGGCGCTCGTAAAGCAGGCGCATCTGCGAGTAACTCGTGAACAGGCAAAAGGCTCGTCCCTTGGTGATTTCAAGCACGCGCTGGATGCAGCGGGCGGCGGCCTCGGGGAACTCCGGGTCGCGGGGATCAGGCATCTGCGGGGGCAGATAAAGCAGAGCCTGCTCGCCATAGCGGAAGTGCGAAGGGATAATGAGCTGTCGTGATTCCGCGAGGCCCAGGCGGCGGCGCATGTGCTCGAATCCGCCCTGCACGGTGAGCGTGGCCGAGGTGAGGACCACAGTGGGAATAGTCTCGAAGACCATTTCTCGCAGCAGCTCAGAGACATCAATGGGCGTGGCCTGCAGAAAGGTGTGGCGCGCCTGGGTGCGGAAGACGTTTCGCGCGTTGGCTGAGTTGTCTGTGCTGCCGCCGTGGGCGATGCGGCGCTCCATCCAATAGACCATGTTGCTGGAGTTGGATTCGAGAAGAAATTCTAGCTCCGTGCGGAGACGGGCGACGCGCTTGCGGAGGCCGGGGGCTTCGTCGATGCCGGTGAGGCTCTCCATCTCAGCTTCCATCAGCTTGAGGGTGGTGTGGACGGCGGTATAAAGGTCGCCAGAGGTTTCAAGGAACTCTTCGCGCCCGGTGAAGGGCTGGCGACCATCGCCGGCCATGGGCAGTCCGGCAAAGAACATGCGGGCGCGGTCGCGAAGTTGCTGGGTCACTGCGGGGAGCTTGCCGGCACCCTCCTTGCCGCGCAGAAGTACATCGGTATCGCGGGCCAGCTCTTCAAAGCGGATGTTCGAGACGGAGAGGCCAAAGTAGCTTGAGGCTACTTCTTCAAGCTCGTGCGCTTCATCGAAGACCACGGCGGCGGCCTCCGGGAGAATGCCGGCATCGGGTGCGCCGCCTGCTTCCTGCTTGACAGAGAGGTCGGCAAAGAAAAGGTGGTGATTGACGATGATGATGTCTGATTCGAGGGCCTTGCGGCGCATCTCGGTGATGAAACATCGGCCATAGTCAGGGCAGGTTGAGCCGAGGCAGGCCTCGGAGCGGGCATCGAGCTTTTGCCACAGCGCGCTGGACTCGGGCATGCCAGACAATTCCGCTCGGTCGCCAGTCTCGGTCGTCTTCTCCCACTCCGCGATCTGGCGGTACTGGTCAATCTCTTCAAGGCCGGTCAGGATTGGCTGCGTCCGGAGGGCGGTGAGCTTGTGGCGGCAGAGATAGTTGGCGCGACCTTTCATATAGCAGGTGTGAAGCGGGCCAAGGAGGGTTTCAAGAAAGGGAATGTCGCGGAAATAGAGCTGGTCTTGCAAGGCCTTCGTGCCGGTGGAGATGATAACGCGCTGTCCGGTGCGGAGGGCGGGAAGCAGGTAAGCGAGGGTTTTCCCCGTGCCAGTGCCGGCCTCGACAATGAGGTGGCGGCGCTCGGAGAGGGCGCGCTCCACAGCCTTTGCCATTTCAAGCTGGCCGGGGCGGTACTCGTAGGGCAGGGGCGAGCGCGCGAGAATCCCACCGGGCGAGAAGAACTCGTGCAGGGAGGGCAAGGCGCGGGATGTGGAGTCGGAAGGGGGCATCGGGACCGGGTACTGTACCCATCATAGTGATGGAGGGCACGCGGTTCGATGTCGCACAGCGCTCAACGGGGAATCAGGAAGCCTCCGCGGTGGTTGGATCGATCATTCTTAGCACTTGGGCGATACTATTGGCGGGAAATCCGCCCTGTTGGGCGTGGGTTCGAACCATCTCCTCATTAGGCGCAATATAGACGCAGTAGATTTTGTTTTCAGTTATGTAGCTGTGGAGCCACTGAATTTGAGGACCAAGGTTCTTGAGAACCCCGCAAGACGCTTGCGCGACAGCTTGAAACTGCTCTGGCGACATGGAGCCAGCACCTGGAATCTCACGTTCAATCACGAATTTTGGCATTGGAGGATCTCCTTCAGGTGAAGAAGAACAGCTAGTTCTACATATTCGGAAGGCAATAGGAAGAAAAAGGTCGCCTGGGTCAGCGCTGAATTTGCTGAAAATCGCAACCAGCTCTGGTGAGCGGGTTTGACCCATTCGCTTGAACTAACGATACTTAAGATATGGTCTATGCCTGATGGCAGGCGAGGAGTGTCTTCTCGCGGCTGCTGAAAGAGGCGGAGGCAGGCCATGCGGTGATCATCCTGTGCGCCAAGAAGCCGCGGCAAAGATGACGCCGAGACAGCCGCCTGCGCACACGCAGCGTACTCCGGGCGGTTATTGAAGGATTGATTCACGGCGACGAGAGCGCACCGGTCCCAGCACAAGTTGAGCTGCCAGGGCAGCAGATTCCCGCGCATGAGCAAGATACTTCTCCAGATTCGATGCGCTCTGGAGGGGGCTTCAGCGTGGAGTACCGGTGTTTCCCGCTTCGTACTATTGAAGGGCCGGAAGAATAAGTAGTGCCGTATTGCCTGAGGGCGAACGGCGATTGGAGACGAGTTTTGCCGACATATCGCAGATCGGTTGTACCCAGCCGGGCAGGCGCGGAAGCGCTGCCGGTGGTGGCTATTGTGGGGCGGCCCAATGTGGGCAAATCCACGCTTTTCAACCGGTTAACCAAGAGCCGTCGCTCGATTGTTGGCGACGAACCGGGCATTACGCGAGACCGCATTTACGGCGAGTACGAGTGGGGCGGGCGGCAGTTTCGGCTTGTGGATACGGGCGGAATTGTGCCCGACGACCCAGACCTGATTCCGGTGGAGATTTATACGCAGGCTAAGGTCGCGTTGGAAGAAGCAGACGCGCTGGTGCTGGTTGTGGATGCGCGCACGGAACTGGCGAGCCCCGACTACGACCTGGTAAAGCTGCTGATTCGCGGCGGCAAACCGGTATTCCTGGCCGTGAACAAGGTTGAAGGCGAGGCGATGGCCCTGGCTGCGGAGAACTTCCGGCAGCTTGGTCTTCGCAACGTGTTTCCCATCAGCGCGGAACACGCGCTGGGGATTGGCGACCTGCTGGACGGGATATCCGAGGCGATTCCGGTAAAAGCCGGGGCAGCGCAGACGGAGGAAGAAACTCCGGCCGCGGAAGAGGATGAAGGCGCTGAAGAAGCGGCATTTGCCCAGGCAGCGGACGAAGACGAAGAGCATCCTTCTATCCACAGAACCCACGGAGAGTACGAGCAGCACGAAACTTCGGTGGCGATCATCGGACGACCCAATGTTGGCAAGTCCACGCTTTTGAACGCTTTGACGGGGACCAGCCGGGCGATTGTTTCGCCCATTGCCGGCACGACCCGGGATGCGGTGGACGAGGTTGTGGAGTTTGAAGGCGCCCAGTTCCGCTTTGTGGATACGGCGGGCATCCGGCGCAAGGGCAAGACGCACCTGATGGCCGAAAAAATGAGCGTGGTGATGGCGCGGCGGCACCTCGAGGCGGCGGATGTGGCGCTGCTGGTGGTGGATGCTACCGATGGCGTTACTGCTGCGGACGCGACGATCGGCGGCTATGCCCACGAAAGCGGACGAAGCGTCATCATCTTGGTGAACAAGTGGGACGCGATTACAACCGGGCGCACGGACGGGAAACCGCCGGCGGACCGGGAGATCTTCGAGCAGCAATTGCGCTCCGCGCTCAAGTACCTCAGCTACGCTCAGGTGATTTTTCTCTCCGCGCTTGAGGGTACAGGGCTGGGCCGGGTGCTGAACGAGGTAAAGGCCGTGGCTGCGGAGCGGCGCAAACGCGTGACAACGGGGCAGATGAACCGCTTCCTCGACAAGATCGACTTTCAGCGGGCGCCTGTGCCCATGTCAAAGCGAATTCGAATTTTCTACATGACGCAGGCAGCGGTAGCGCCGCCGACGTTTGTTCTGTTTACTGACAGGAATATCAAGTTACACTTTGCCTTCGAGCGTTTCTTGGAAAACCAGATTCGGGAGGCGTTCGGGTTCAAGGGCACGCCAATCTGGTTCAAAGTTAAGGCGCGAAACGAGAAAAAGGACGGGTAGGCCCGGCTTCAGGTATGGATTGACTGCCGAATGCCTCCAAGTCTCATGTACTGGACTTGGCGGTGCCCGGCAGTCAGCCTTGCATCGCTGAAACTGTGAGCAAGCCGGCCCAGGCGACTATTCTGAAATGTGACCACTCTGCCGACTCTCCCCGAAAAGATTCCGCCCCCCAAGACCCTGTATAAGAAGGGCTCTGCACGGTCGATTGTTCAATGGCTTGCGATTGCGGTGGTCGCTCTATGGATGCTTGCCGCGCTAAGCCTGGTTGCCGCCCGCTGGATTGACCCTCCAACCACGGCGGTACACATCCAGCGCCGTTTGCAGGCCTGGATACATGGTGCGCCGTACCATAAACGCTACACATTCGTTCCCCTCAGCCAAATCTCGCCCAACTTCCAGCATGCTGTCATCGCTGCGGAGGACGGACGCTTCTACCAGCACCATGGGTTTGATTGGCACGCAATGCAAATCGACGCCGAAGAAGATTTGGAGGGCGGCCGTGTACGCGGAGGCTCCACGCTTACGCAGCAACTGGTGAAGAACCTCTTCTTCGGAACCAGCCGTTCCATTCTCCGCAAGGGCGCAGAGGCTACGCTGGTGCCGGTGGCAGAGCTTGTGCTCGGCAAGCAACGCATTCTTGAGCTTTACCTCAACGTGGTTGAATGGGGCCCCGGTATTTATGGGGCAGA
>Ga0364874_10237_pt1 | contig 32651 bp, 27 predicted proteins | sample ExccelAu500001D4_2_FD_206922 | JGI IMG/M metagenome (GOLD analysis project Ga0364874, IMG submission 206922) | Enriched cells from Trout Bog Lake Hypolimnion, Wisconsin, USA - BchlTB.Aug07.5000.01.D4 | ecosystem: Environmental > Aquatic > Freshwater > Lake > Hypolimnion/Profundal zone | place... | reverse complement strand
TGGCGGTTTGCGGCCGCAACTGGATTTCTGAAGACGGCGGGCATTGGGTCGGGCGGAAGTGGCCAATTCTCTTTGCGAGCATGATGCTCAACAACGAGAGCCTGAGAACCTTTCCTGCGCTGAACCCCAATCTGCCGGTGTTCGGAGGGTGGAAAATCACAACAAACCCCGGAGGCCCTGCCGCTCCGAGGGGGCTCTTCTGCGAGGATACCGACACCTATTATGGCAAGGGCGGGGACGGCCAGACGGTTCTTGCGCAAACCACGTTCCACGGCCACCCGCAGCCTTCCCATGAGGAAAAGCCGCGGACCCAGTTCTCCGGCGAAGACCCGAAGCTAAACGCCTATCGGATTCAAAATGCGACGTCCTGGAACGGAACAGCGCTGGCGGCCCTGCTCATGAAAGGGAAGGCGCTGTGGAATCACGACGCGTATTTCGATTATGTCGATCGCATGATGAGCCCCAACGAGCCGGATGCGGATTTCCCGAAATGGTTGCCCGCCGGTGCCAGGCGTTCCCAGGATCTGTTCACTGAGGAGATGTGGAAAGCCTACCGGAAATCGGTGCCGGAACAACCGGGTGGCAAGGATAATCTCAAGTGGGTCTGGGATGCCGACAAACGGGGCGGGCATTTTGAGAACAACCCGAAAACGGGCCAGGCTGCCAAATAGTCACCCTGTTTGGATGCAGCCTAAGTATTTCCCCCGCGATGCACGCGGGCGGTGTATTCGGCGGCAGCCTCGCGGATGGCAATGCCGGTGGTCGCCAGGGGCGTGGCAAATTTCGGGGTGAACCATGGGAATAGCCCGACCAAGTCGTGGACGACGAGCACCTGGCCGTCGCAGTCTGGCCCGGAGCCGATGCCGATGGTGGGGATGCGCAGTGCGGCGGTGATCGTGCGGGCGGCTTCGGGTTTGACGAGTTCCAGCACGACGGCGATCGCGCCTGCTGCTTCGACGGCGCGTGCGTCATCGACGAGTTGCTGGGCAGCCGCGGGAGTTTTGCCCTTGATCTTGTAGCCGCCTTCTTCGCGGATGCTCTGGGGCAGCATTCCGATATGGGCGACGAGCGGGATGCCGCTTGCGGTGATGGCGGCGATCTGCGCCGCGTGGCTGACTCCGCCTTCGAGTTTTACCGCGTCGGCCCCGGCATCCATCAGCCGCCGGGCATTGGCCACCGCTTGTTCCGGCGTGTCGTAGCTGTGAATGGGAAGGTCGGCGATGATGGCCGCGCGCGGGAGAGCGCGAGCGACGGCGCGGGTGTGGTGGATCATGTCGTCCATGGTCACGGACGTGGTGTCCGGATAACCGAGGACGACCATGCCAAGGGAGTCGCCGACGAGAATGGCATCCACGCCCGCTTCATCGAGAAGGCGGGCGGTCGGGTAATCGTATCCCGTGAGCACGGCGATTTTCTGGCCACGCGCTTTGGCGGTGAGAAGAGGTTCGAGGCGAGAGTTCATTTCTACAGCATCAATATGACACCCGGCGAGGGCGGTAGGCCAGCCAGTAATTGCGCGACGGTTTGGTGCGTGCCGGGGAGGATCAACCCGGGCCGGATGTCGGCGAGCGGTTGCAGCACGAAGCGCCGGGTGGCAAGCCGCGGGTGTGGAAGGGTAAGCTCGGGCGTATTGAGGATGACATTCCCCGCGTAAAGCAAATCGAGATCGAGGGTGCGCGGGGTGTTGTGCCCGTGTTCGGCTGGGCGGCCCTGTGCGTGTTCGATGCGCTGGAGTTCGTGGAGCAATTCTGTGGGTTGGCCAGCATATTCTATCTCCATCACCGAGTTGAGATACGGCCCGGTGCCGGGTTCGCAATCAACCGGCTCGGTCTCGTAAATCGGCGAGACGAGCGGCGTTTCGGCGCCAGTGTGAAATTGCGCGAGGGCGACTTGCCCTGCCCGCAAGTGAGCAAGGCGGGCCCCAACGTTCGAGCCCAGAGCTATGCCGCAGCGCATCGGCCCTCCTGCATTAAATGATTCCTGGTGATGAACGATCTTTCAAACATGGTTCTCTGGACGATCTCCAAGATAACAGAACATTGGCCGGGTGACTAGTTTTTCGCCCCGGTGGAGGCGATGCCTTCGATGAACGATTTCTGCGTGAAAAAGAAGAGGATGATCACCGGAAGCACGACCATCGTCGAAGCAGCCATCAACTGGTGCCAGGCCGTTCCGCCGTTCTGGCTCTGGAAGCTTTGCAGGCCCAGGGCCAGGGTAAAATCTTTCTGTTCCGTCAGGAAAATAAGCGGTCCGAGAAAATCGTTCCAGGTGAACATGAATTGGAAGAGCGCCACGACCAGCAGGGCGGGCCGGGCAAGGGGCAGAATGATTTTCCAGAAGATTTGGAATTCGCTGCAACCGTCGATGCGGGCCGCTTCCGAGATGTCGGTAGGGATCGTCAGGAAAAATTGGCGGAGCAGGAAAACGTTAAACGCGCCCGCAAAAAACGATGGAACCCACAGTGGCTTGAACGATCCAATCCAGCCAAGGGTTTTGAACAACGAAAAAATCGGAACCATGATGACAGGGAATGGAACCATCATGGTGGCAAGCAGCACGAGGAAGAGCTTGTCCCGGCCTTTCCAGGTCAGGCGCGAAAAGCCGTAGGCAGCCAGTGCGCTGCTGCTCACCGTCCCGATGACGCTCATGACGCATAGAAACAGCGAGTTCCCTGCGTAACGCCAGAAATGGCCCATTGCATCGATGGCATCGCGGTAGTTGTGCCACTGAATAATGCTGGGAAACCAACGTGGTGGCAACGACATGGTCTCGTTCAGCGGCTTCAGGGATGTGGAAACCATCCAGAGGAAGGGCGCAAGGAAGGCGATGCTGCCGACGAGCAAGAGCGAGAGCACCACGAGCTTGGAAAAGGGATTTCGAGTTCCGATTTGCATGGCTATTTTCCGGCGTAGTAAACGTGCCGTTCGGAGAGTTTGGTTGCGGCGTAGGTCAGCGCCAGGATGATCAGAAACAGGATCATGCCGATGGCGCAGGCATAGCCCATGTTCCAGTAGTCAAAGGCGTTTTGGTAAAGGTAGGTGGAAACGAACAGCAGGGAACGCTCCGGGCCGTCTCCGCCGCCGGTCATGACGTATGGAACTGCAAATACTTGGAAGGAGCCAATTAGCCCCATGATCGTGTTGAAATAGATGACCGGAGAAATCACCGGGAGCGAGATGTGGATTGTTTTGTGCCAGAAGTTTGCACCGTCGATGTCGGCCGATTCATAGAGATGGCGCGGAACATCCTGTAACCCCGCAAGGTAGATGACCACGGCGTGCCCGACGCCCCAGAGGCCGGTGAAAATGATGCCCCACTTGGCATACCGGGCATCCATCAACCAGTTCGGCGCGGCCAGACTGGTTCCGAGAAGATGGTTGATCCCGCTGAGGATGGGCCGGAGAAAATTGTTGATGAGCCCGAGTTCCCCGTTGAGCATCCATTGCCAAAGAACCGCCAGACAGACCATCGGGACGAGTGAGGGAAGGAAAAACACAACGCGGAACAGCCCTTTTCCTGGGACATTGAAATTCAGCAATATCGCGAGCGAGAGTGAAACCAGCATCCCCAAGGGGATGGCAAACGCGGCGAAGAACAGGGTATTGGAGAGCGCTTTCCAAAACACTGCGTCCGTGAAGAGATCGCGGTAATTATCCGTGCCCACGTAAACAGCCGGGGAAAGTACCGAGTAATCGCAAAGCGAATAAAACAACGAACTCAGCAGAGGATAAACGCAAAGTGTGAGGAACCCAAGCAGCCACGGGCTGATAAACAGGAGCCCCATCCGCAGATTCTGTTTGTCGCGTTTCGTCATTGGTTGGTCCACTCGTCGGTTAGTTTTGGCGAGACCCGTTTCCATCGGGCCAGACTGCGGTCGAGCACCTGCTGCTGTCGCTGGCTCACGTCGTGCAGCGCTTCCGTGGCGCTGGTATTGCCAGACTGGATGCGGGTCACGGCGTTAACCAAATCATTGCTGTACTGCGTCCACGTGGTTAGCCGCGGCAGCGCCGTTGCGTTTGGACTTTTTGCGAGATCAGCGAACACCTTGATGTAGGGATTCGGGTGGTTCGCTAGAAAACCAGGGCTGCAATCGCGCAGGGGCGTGAATTTCCGCTGCCCCATGCACAGCTTCTCCATCACTTTTTGCGAGTTCACATAAGCGATGAACTCGAACGCTTCTTTCGGGTGCCTGGCTCCGGCGGGGATTACCAACACATCGCACCCCGCGATGGTGACATTAGGTAGGTTTGCCGGGTCGGCGGTCGGGAAGGGAGCAGCGCCCCATTCAAAGTCTGGCGGCGCGTAATTCTTAATGAAATTGTGAATCCATACCCCTTGCAGAACCATCGCCACGCGGCCGGTGAAGAATGCGTTTTGCGGTGAAGCAAAGTTTCCAAATCCGTCGCGGAAAGCGAGCAGTTGACTTGAGCCATACCGCTTTGGATAGGATTCCACCCATTGGTATGCGGCGAGCACCTCCGGCGCATCCGCCGTTATGGTCTTCTCCCCGTCCCAGAGTTTTCCGCCGAACCAGCATCCCCACATGCTATCAAACCAGTTGGGTTCACCGGGGATGAACCCCATCGCTTCCAGACTGCCGTCCGGTCGGTATTTCACGAGCTTTCTATTATACTCATCCAGTTCCGCGATCGACTTTGGCGGGCGCTCCGGATCAAGCCCCGCTGCGCGAAAGAGCTTCTTGTTCCAGATCAGTGCAATGCTGGTGGGCGTGGTGGGCAACGCCCAGAGGTGGTCGCGGTGGGAGCATATCTTCCAGAAAATATCAGTGTATTTTTCCCGCGTGATTCCCGCACCCGCAGCGCGTTTGTCCAAGGGTGTGAGCGCGTTGTTTTCCGCATAAACCGGAATGTTTTCGCTCCAAACTCCTGCCACGTCGGGAGGTACACCGCCCGCAGTTGCCAGCATGAGCTTGCGGTCAATCTGGCTGACGGTGCAGTAATCAACAAAGATGCGGTTCTGGCTGGCGTTGAAGTCGTTCACGATGACCTGCATCGCATCCGACTCGAACCCCGTCCACTTTTCCCAGTATTTGATGACCACCGGAGCGTTGGCACCCGGCTTCTCTTTGCAACCGGCGAAGCCAAGTGCGCACACGAGCGCCAATAGCGAAAAACGCTTCAGATGGAAAAACAGGCGAACAGCGGTTTTCAAGAGAGGGTCGAAGGTTTGACGATGCGGGCTGTTGTCACGGGATCGAAGAGATGAGCTTTCCTCAAATTGATTTCAAATTTCAGGCGGCGGTTCACTTCGTCGTTGCCGAGTGTGGCTTCGCTCCGGCAGACCAGCGTATGCGCGCCGGTTTGCAGGTGGATGTTAGTCTCCGCACCCATCGTCTCGACTAAATCCACCACTGCTTCAAACCGCGAGACGTCCGGTCGCTCCGCGTCAACAATCGCGATATCTTCAGGGCGAACTCCCATCACCATCTCTTTGCCAGCATAAGGTTTCGCCTCCTCGCGGTCGCTGAAGTCGCAGGCGATCGTTCCCCCGCAGGATTCCCTAAAGAAAAGCCCCGCCGAAGTTTGCTCCAAGTTGCCTTTAATAAAATTCATCGATGGCGACCCGAGAAATCCTGCAACAAACAAATTTGCGGGTTTATGATACAGGTGCAGCGGAGCGTCAACCTGTTGAATCACCCCGTCATTCATCACCACGATGCGATCCCCCATGGTCATCGCCTCGACCTGATCGTGCGTCACATAGATCATGGTGGCCTGCAACCGCTGGTGCAGCTTGGTGATCTCGCTGCGCATCTGGACGCGCATCTTGGCGTCGAGATTGGAAAGCGGTTCGTCAAACAAAAACACCTTCGGCTGGCGCACGATTGCTCTCCCCACGGCCACCCGCTGCCTTTGACCACCCGACAACGCTTTCGGCTTCCGATCCAACAATGTTTCGATGCCAAGAATTGCCGCTGCTTCCTGCACCCGCTTCCGAATTTCCGATTTTGAAAATTTCCGCAGCTTCAAGCCAAAGGCCAGGTTGTCATACACGCTCATGTGCGGGTAAAGCGCGTAGTTTTGGAAAACCATTGCAATGTCGCGATCCTTCGGGGCAACGTCGTTCACCCGGCGCTCATCGATGTAAATGTCACCCTGGGAGATTTCCTCCAAACCCGCAATCATCCGGAGCGTCGTGGACTTTCCACAGCCCGACGGCCCCACAAAGACGACGAATTCGCGATCGCAAACCGTCAGGTTGAAATCCCGCACGGCGGTGACATCGCTCCCCTTCTCGCCTTTGTAGGTCTTGAAAACGCCTTTGATGGTGACTTGTGCCATGGGATTGAGGGCAGGGGAAGGAATGGTCGTCTGGTGGAAATCGGTTGGCTGGGGAGAGAGCGTTTGATCGTTCGCAGCCATAAGACCATCGCCCGCTCGAAACCACGAGAATATTAGCACCCATGGTTGTAAAATAACAGAAATTCCGCTGGAACCATCAACGAACCACCACGAGCCGCATGAACCGGCGAAGGCCGGTCATGGGGACGGTTGCCGTGCGGAAATTATTGACATCGGGATCCGATATGATTACCGAGCCTGTGCTCCAATTCTTCAGGTCGGAGCTGGATTCCACGGAGTAGGCGACTCCCGCGCTTCCTGCAAAAAAAGTGAGGCTCATCTGGTTCCCGGCAACCACTGGGAGGGGAATGCTGCGGCTCAAATTCTGGTTCGGATCAAGGTTCAAAGCATATGCCAGCAATAGGCTCACTCCACCACCGTTGGGATTGCCCTGCAAGTCCGCGTTGTAAGGAAAGCCCTTCGAGAGCAGCCATTGAACAACCGGGGATGAATCCCCCATATTGACAGCCGGATAGCCATTCCAAAGAGGCGAGGCGAATCCTGTTTTGTCATTGAAATAGTACACCGTGAAGCCGATGCCAGTGGAAATAAAAACGTTCGTACCCATCAAAGGGGCATTGCCCATGTACACCGCATTTCTCAGGCTGGAGGAGTAACCAAACGCGTTATTTCCGATGCTCGTGACACTATCGGGAATCGTGACGCTGGTCAGGTTGCTGCTGTCGAACACATAGTTTCCGATAGTGGAGACGCTCCCCGGGATAGTAACGCCGCTTAAAGCAGAGCAGCTTGCAAATGCCCAGTCCCCGAGACTGGTGACACTGTTGGGGATGGTGACGTTTGTCAGGGAGCTACAGTTATAGAACGTCGCGTAGGGAATACTGGTCACACGATTGGAAATTGTGACGCTTGTCAGATTGCTACAGTCAAAGAACGCATTCTTTCCAATGCTGGTGACGCTATTGGGGATGATCACGCTGGTAAGATCACTACAGTGATCGAACGCCCCGCTTCCGACGGTCGTCAGGCTGTTAGGGAGTGTCACGCCGACCAGGCTGCCGCAGCCGTAGAACGCCGCGTATCCGACGCTGGTGACACCATTGGGGATTGTGACGAATGTCAGCTTGCTACAGCCACAGAAAGTATAATCTGCAATGCTCGTGACATTGCTGGGAATTGTCGCGGCACTCAAGCTCGCACAGTTGCCGAACGCCCAAGTGGCGATGTTGGTGACGCTGTTTGGGATGACGACGCTGGCCAGGCTGCTACAGTTGTAAAACGCTGAATATCCGATGTTGCTGACGCCGCTTGGAATCGTGACGCCGGTCAGGTTGCTACAGCCGTAAAATGCATAGTCCCCGATGCTGGAGACGCTGGCGGGGATCGCGATGCCGCCCAGTTTGGTGCAACCAAAGAACGTATAATTTCCGGTGCTTGAAAGGCTGTCGGATAGCACGGCAGTCGCCAGGCTGCTACAGCCGTTAAATGCATAGTCCCCGACGCTGGTGACGCTATTGGGGATCGTGACGTCGGTGAGGCTGGCGCAGTTAGAAAACGCTGCATACCCGATACTAGTGACGCCGCTTGGGATCGTCACGCTGGTCAGGCCGCTGCTGTTCTTGAACGCGTAGTCTCCAATGTGGGTGACTGGCAACCCGTTGATCGTGCCGGAAATGCTCACCGCGCCTCCGGTGCCGGTGTATGCAGTGATGGTGATCTCGCCACCGCTGGTTCCGGTGGTGAATTGGGCTCGCACTGAGGCGGGGAGGATGAAAAATAGCAGCAGCGGCAAGAGCAGCTTGGCCGAGAGGATTACCCGGAGCCACTGAGTGTTGGCACCTCTAAGCCCACATGGGATCGATGGCGCGGGATCGGAAGAGCTTGGGCTTTCCCCCATCTGTTGGTGATTTACTTGCATGCTGGAATGTGGACTGTTTGAAGACAGTCTGGATCGCGCAATATCGCCCTTTGTAGAACAGAGTTCTTTTAGCAGAGCAGCCGTTTTTCCGCAAGCGAAACATCGTAGAGTGACCGTGCCTGGCTTCGTTGGATTTGCAGCTTCTGTCCTTTTAGAAAATCATATTCTTGCCACTGCGCATTTTCCGCATCGTCAGGGGAACCAGTGCAAACGTATCGATATCAATCGCCGAGCGGGATGGCGCTGTGTTCCGGGTAGCGTTCGGTTTCGATTCCGCCGCAGAGAAGCGCGATCTGAATGGCGTAATGCACGCCCGGAAGAATGCCCAAATCCGACAGGGAGAGCTTCCATTCGATGTTTTCTCCGGCCACCAGCGTGGAATGGCGCTTGGCCTCACCGGAAGGCGGTGAGATCATAAATGAACTCTGCCCGGATTTCTGAATGAGGGTTGTTCGGGCTTTCACCGCTTCCGGGCTGTCGGGCCGGGTAACGGAGAGCAACAAGCTGAACGGCGGAGTCTGGGTTGGATGGGCAAGATCCAGCCGAAGGTAAAGATGCACTGTATCACACCCGAACCAGATTTTTTTGATGAGGCGTTCCGCGCGGTGCATCGCTCCCTGTTCCGAACCGGGGAAGTAGGTGCCGGCATAGAGCCATTCGAGCCGCGACGCCTCGCTCCCGTCGCCGATGCACGGAGTGATCTGCCGCTGTGGGGGCCGAAACAGAGGCCGTGTGTAGCCAGTAATCGGGATGTCCAACTCCGCCGGTGGCGAAGCATCGCACAGGACGTAAACATTTTTGAGATGCTGTCGGAACAGCGCGTCAAACAGGGCGTCGTTTTCCGTGGAAAAATCCGGCCCATACCACCAGAACCAGTCGCTCCCCTCCGCCGCGTAAATTTCAAGCAGCGCCTCTTCCTTGTGCTCTTTGTCGAGAGTACCGGCATCGATCCGTTGCTGGAGAAACGTCCTCGCCTCGCCTAGTAAATCCCATGCGCGGTTTTCCTCCGGTTCACCGATCCATACGTCGAAGTTGCTGCCGATCCACGAACCGGTGTGCAGGGTGGCGAGGCTGCGCACCGGCGGATGGTTGCGGAAATAATTCTCGATGGTGCAACTGCGGAGGTGCATGGGATCAGCGGCAACGCCACGGTAGAGCGCCCGCAAAAAGCCTTCTCCGCCGTCGGGAAAATGCTCCCACGCATTTTCGCCGTCGAGGATCAGCGGAATCAGTCCGTGGTCGGGCGAAATGCGTTGGGCGATGTGCTGAAGGTGCCCAATCAAATGGAGCGCCGCTTGTTCGGGCTCGTTGCGGGAGGCGGTGAACCCGATGAAATCCGAGAGTGGCCGGTCACGAAAGACTCCGTTGACCGCCGCACCGTTATTCTTGATTCGCCACCCTTGAAATAGCTCAAGATGGTCAACCTTGATCTGCGCGTAGGCGGGATCGCGGTGGATCGATTTGAACAGATTTTCTTCATCGCTGCAAAAATACTCAATACCGGCCTGTTGCATGAGCGGAATCATCTCGGGTGCGATGGAGCCTTCCGAGGGCCACAACCCGCGTGGACGCCGCCCGAAAAGGCGCGTGTGGTTTTCTATCGCAAGCGTCAACTGCGCCTCGGCGTCCTGCGGCCAGTGGAACCGGCGCGGAAATTCCCGGTCGGGCAGGCAACGTTCGGCAAACGCAGTGTCATAGACCAGCGGAAGGATCGGGTGAAAGAAAGGCGTGGTGGTGAGTTCCACCTGGCCCCAGTCCTGCGCCGAGCGGTAGGCGAGGGGAATGGAACGCATGATTTCCAGGTGAATCTCCAGCAACCGTGCCTTCTCATCCTCGGTGAAGTTGCGCCCCTTCTTTCGCAGTGCGGCAAGTTCCGGAAAACGGCGGCACGCGGTGTAGCCGCACCACGCAAGATTGAACCAGACTTGGAGATCGAGAAAATCCTGCTGGGTGAATTGGCGGGCGATGCGCGGGAGTTCCTCTTTGCGAGGATGCTCGCCGCGTTTGTTGAGAAGCTCGGCATAGCGCGGCTCCGGATGGATCATGTTTTCCCAATTTGCCTTGAAGAAATCCTCCAGAATGGCGATCCGCGTGCTTTCGTCGAGGTCGGCGGCTGCCTGGCGCGAGCGCTCCAGCCACAGGTCCGAAACGCGGCCTTCGACGATCTCTTCGATTTGCAAAAGAAGCACCGGGGTGAGGTTGAAATTGAGCCGGACGCTGGGGAAATCGGCGATTACCGAGATCATGTCGAGGTAACCCTTCACGCAATGAAGCCGCACCCAGGGCATCATCGCCACGCGCGTGAGCGGGTTGACGTAATACGGCTGGTGCATGTGCCAAAGGAAAACCACATTCGCCATGCTCTTTTGATAGGATTACTCGGCGCGTCCGGCAATCGCGGGAATCCCTGAACCGCAGGCCGGGGGAAGTGGGGAAGGCCGTCAAACACAGGGAAAAGAGCGGTTGCGGCGGCTTTTTCCGCATTTCGCACTGCACATCCCCGCGTCTTTTTCTCGTTCTGTGCGATAATAGATGGATGTCCTCGCCGACGGAAATCGTGGTGGTGGATGATGAACCGCAGATGCGGCGGATGCTGGAGCGCGCCCTGTCCCGCATGGGATTTCCAGTGGCCACTTGCGCCGACGGCATGGAAGTGTTGCGCCGTTTGGATGAAGGGCAGAGGGAAGCGTTACTCGTTTTGGATTACGCCATGCCGGAACTCAATGGCGCGCAGGTTTGCGAAAAAATACGCGCCCATCCCGACTTCGCAATTGCGCAGACTCCCATCATCTTGCTCACGGCCCATTCCGGCGAGGAACACGAGATCGAATGTTTCGAGGCCGGGGCGGACGATTTTGTGTCCAAGCCGGTGAGCTTGCCGGTGCTCAAGGCGCGGATCGAGACCCACCTGCGGTTGGCTTCGTTGCGAGCGCAACTCCGGGAGCAAAACCGGCAACTGGAAGAATGGCGGGCGCTGCGGGAATTCGACATGGAAGCGGCGGCGTTGATCCAGCAGGCAATCATCCCAAGGCATCTGCCCGAGGTGGAAGGCTGGCGGTTTGCCCTGCACTCGCAACCGTTCATCCAAGTGGGAGGCGACAGTTTTGACGGGCTGCCGATGCCGGGGGGCGGAGTGTTGATTTGGATCGCCGACGCGACGGGTCACGGGGTGTCCGCCGCGCTGGTAACGGTGCTCATCAAACTGCTCTATAGACACGCGGTGGAGGAAGTGTGCGAGCCAGCCAAGGTGATCGAACGCGTGAACCGTGAGTTCATGGCTATCTTCAAGGGACACTCGTTCCTGACGACGGCTTGCGTGCGAATCGGGCCGGAAGCGGGAGTCATCCGTGCTGCGGGGGCGGGTCATCCGCCCGTGATCGTGGTGCGCAGGGACGGACAGGTGGAAGCGCTTTCCTCCTCGGTTCCGCCCGTGGGATTGTTGGCCACCGGCAGCGTGGTGGAGCGCGAGGCGGTGCTGGAACCCGGCGACGCCGCGCTTTTGCTCACGGACGGGGTTTACAGCGCGAGCAATCCCGAGGGAACACGCTTTTCGTTCGCCCAACTCTTGCAAGGACTTGAAGGTGGCCGAACCGCCACGCCAGAGGCTTTGATCGTCGCCGCTTTGGACCAAGTCCGGAGCTTCGCGCAAGGCGAGCCGTTTGACGACGATGTCGCATTGGTGGCGATACGGAGGGAGGCCTGAGCCCCTGCCCGGGTCTCGGGAGTGGCGCTGGGGTGGATCGCGACCGGGCGCGATTCCGGGATGGCGCGTTGACGAGACATGGCAGGCGCACTCTCATCACGCCCGGTCGCGATCCACCTCACCTGTTTGTATCGAAAAGCTTCTCTTCGGGCACCACTTGTTCTATTATCAGTCTCAATATGAAGTTTCCACTGATCCTCCCGTTCTTTTTGGCGACCGCTCTTGCCACCACACCGCTTTTCGCGACGCCGGCGGCCGCAGACACTCCGACCGTGCAAAAAGCGGTGGAGATGCCTGTCCCTCCCGGGGAAGTGATTCCGAATCTCGACCCCGCAAAGCAAGTCGATGCGTTCTTTCAAGTGTTGATCGAAGGCCGGGTGCAAGCCGCTTACGACCAGCTTCTGAGGGGGACGATCATCCAGGGATCGACCGAAGTGGTGAACCTCAAGGCGATGACGGAAAAAGCGATCAAGGCGTATGGCGATATCATCGGATATGAGACTACGGACAGCAAATACCTTGGCACCCGGATGGTGCGGATCACCTGCTTCTCGATGGGCAAACGACTCCCGCTTCGCTGGCGGTTTTACTTCTACAAACCCATAGACAGTTGGAAGCTGATCGATATTCGTGCCAGCGACCGGCTTGCCGATATGTTTGACGAGCCCGTCCCGGTGGTCAGCGGCACGGCGAAATGAGTCTTCACACCGGCCAATTAAACGCATCTTCAAATCATGATGCGTTAATTTGTTCTTGATTGCGATGGTGTTTCTTCGTAACTTCCTCGCGTGATTTCGTCCACGCACCCTTTTGCCCGCCTACTCGCCCAACGGATCGCCATTCTCGATGGGGCGATGGGAACCATGATCCAGCAGTCGCGCCTCACCGAGGCCGATTACCGGGGACGGCGCTTTGCGAAGCATGCGCACCTTCTCCAAGGGGCCAACGATCTCCTGAGCATCACGCGTCCGGAATTGGTGGAGGGTATCCACTCGCAATACCTCGCCGCCGGAGCCGACCTCATTGAGACGAACACCTTCAACGCCCAGGCGATTTCGCTGGCAGACTATGGTCTGGAGCCGATCGCGCGGGAACTGAACATCGCCGCCACCCAATGCGCACGCCGGGCCGTGGAGAAGTGCGGGCGCGAGGCTTTTGTCGCGGGTGCCATCGGGCCGATGAGCAAAACGCTTTCGCTCTCGCGCGATGTCCACGATCCCGCCAAACGCGAGGTGACCTTCGACCAAGTGAAGGCCGCTTACCGCGAGCAGGCCGAGGGGTTGATCGAGGGCGGGGTGGACGTGCTGTTGCTGGAAACGGTGTTCGATACACTCAACGCCAAGGCGGCGCTCTGCGCGATCCTGGAGGCGTTCGATGCGATGGGCGTGCTGCACGGGAAAATCCCGATCATGATTTCCGGGACGATCACGGATTTGAGCGGGCGCACGCTCACCGGCCAAACTGTGGAAGCATTCGCGATTTCCGTCTTGCACGCGCCGATCTTGAGCATCGGGCTGAACTGCGCCCTTGGCCCCAAGGAAATGCGCCCGTACATCGAAGCGCTTTCGCTTTGCGCGTCGGTCTGCGTGAGCGCGTATCCCAATGCCGGATTGCCCGACCCGCTTTCGCCCACCGGATTCCCCGAAACGCCCAATTCGCTTGCGCTACAGCTTGGCGAATGGGCCGAGCGGGGTTGGCTCAACATCGTGGGCGGATGCTGCGGGACGACTCCCGAGCACATCCGCAAGATCGCCGAAGCGGTGAAGGAATGCGCGCCACGTACGGTGCCAACCTTGCCGCAGGCGACGCGTCTCAGCGGGCTCGAACCGCTCGTCATCACCCCGGAGAGCGGATTCCTGATGGTCGGCGAGCGGACGAACATCACCGGTTCGCCGAAGTTTTCCAAGCTGATCCTGGCCGGGGATTTTGAAGGTGGCCTCGCCGTGGCCCGCCAGCAGGTGGAAGGCGGTGCGAACATACTGGATGTGAACATGGACGAGGGGATGATCGACTCGGAAGCGGCCATGCGGCACTTCCTGAATCTGATCGCCAGCGAGCCGGACATCTCGCGCATCCCAATCATGATCGACAGCTCCAAATGGAGCGTGCTGGAGGCGGGGCTTCAATGCGTGCAGGGCAAATGCGTGGTGAACTCGATCTCGCTCAAAGCGGGCGAACAGGAGTTCCGACGGCAGGCACGGCTATTGCGGCGCTACGGCGCGGCGGCGGTGGTGATGGCGTTCGACGAACAAGGCCAGGCCGACAGCACGCAACGCCGCCAGGAGATTTGCGCGCGCGCGTACCGCATCCTCACCGGGGAGATTGGATTCCCCCCGGAAGACATCATTTTCGATCCCAACGTCCTCACCGTTGCAACGGGCATCGAGGAGCACAACCGCTACGCCGTTTCGTTCCTCGAAGCCGCGCGCTGGATCAAAGAAAACCTGCCGCACGCGAAAATCAGCGGCGGCATTTCCAACGTTTCCTTTTCATTCCGGGGGAACAATGCGGTGCGCGAGGCGATGCACGCGGCTTTCCTGTATCATGGAATTCACGCCGGGCTGGACATGGGAATCGTCAACGCCGGGATGCTCGCCGTGTATGAGGAGATTCCCAAGGACTTGCTCGAACGGGTCGAAGACGTGCTCTTGGATCGGCGCTCTGACGCCACAGAGCGGTTGGTAGATTTTGCGGAAACCGTCAAATTAGCAGGCAAAGTCGCCGTCAAAGACGAAGCCTGGCGCAACGCCCCGGTGGAAGAACGGCTGGCGCACGCGCTGATCAAAGGGATTGTCGAATTCATCGACGAGGACGTGGAAGAAGCGCGGCGGAAATCCGAGCGCCCACTGCATGTGATCGAAGGCCCGTTGATGTCGGGAATGGGAGTGGTGGGCGATCTCTTCGGCGCGGGTAAAATGTTTTTGCCCCAAGTGGTCAAGAGCGCGCGGGTGATGAAGAAGGCCGTGGCTTGGCTGTTGCCGTTCATGGAGGCGGAGAAAGCAGCGGATTCCCAAGCCAAAGCGAAGGGAAAGATGGTCATCGCCACCGTCAAGGGCGACGTGCATGACATCGGCAAGAACATCGTGAGCGTGGTTCTCCAGTGCAACAATTTTGAAGTGATCGACCTCGGGGTGATGTGCGCGGCGGAGAAGATTCTGGCGGCAGCGCGCGAACACCATGCCGACGTGATCGGCCTCAGCGGACTCATCACGCCGTCGCTCGACGAAATGGCGCACGTCGCCCAGGAAATGCAGCGCCAGGGCTTCACCATCCCGCTGCTCATCGGCGGCGCGACAACCAGCCGCGCGCACACCGCGGTGAAAATCGCCCCGCACTACAGCGGCCCTGTGGTTCACGTTCTGGACGCATCGCGCGCGGCCGGAGTGGTGAGCGCGTTGTTGAGCCCGGAGCAGAAGCCCGCGTTTGTGGCGGCGCTGCGGGAAGAAGATCAGCGGTTGCGGGAAGCGCATGCGGCGCGTTCGACCGAAAAGAAGCACCTCACGCTGGAAGCCGCGCGCGCAAATCGCACGGTGCTGGATTGGTCGGGCTATCAGCCGCCCGTTCCGGAGTTTCTCGGTGTGAAGACCGTGGAGCCGTCGTTGGATTTGCTGGTGCCGTTTATCGACTGGTCACCGTTTTTCCACACGTGGGAATTGCGCGGGCGTTACCCCGCTATTTTGAACGATCCAGTAGTCGGGCCGCAAGCGAAGGAACTCTTCGACGACGCGCAAAAACTGTTGGCGGAGATCGTCGCCAAGAAACAGTTCCAGGCGCGCGGCGTCTGCGCTTTCTGGCCAGCCAATGCCACCGGAGACGACGTGGAGCTTTACCCCGATGAGCAACGCAACACACCGCTCGCAACCTTCCATTTCCTGCGCCAGCAGATGGCAAAGCCGGAGGGCCAGAAGAACCATTCGCTCAGCGATTACGTCGCGCCGAAGGCCAGCGGCAAGCCGGATTACCTAGGCGCATTCGCCGTCTCCATTCACGGCGGCGACGAGTTGGCCAAGACGTTCGAGGCCGCGCACGACGACTACAACGCCATCCTGGCGAAAGCCTTGGCGGACCGGCTCGCGGAAGCCTTCGCCGAGTATCTTCACCAACAGGCGCGCATCGCCTGGGGCTTTGGCCGCGAGGAACAGCTTGCGCAGGACGACCTGCTCCGTGAGCGCTACCGGGGCATCCGTCCCGCAGCGGGCTACCCTGCGTGCCCCGACCACACCGAAAAGCGGCTGCTCTTCCAATTGCTCGACGCCGAACAAAGCGCCGGGATGCGTCTCACCGAATCATGCGCCATGCACCCAGGCGCGGCGGTCAGCGGCCTCTATTTCTCCCATCCCGAAGCGAAGTATTTCGCCGTCGGCAAGATCGGCCCCGACCAGGTGAGCGACTACGCCGCCCGCAAATGCGAGAGCCCAGCCTGGGTTCAAAAATGGCTCGCGGAAAATCTTGCGTAATACCACTCGGCAACTCCATAATCTGTCAAGAAATGTCGCCTGATCCCCATTTTCCGAAGAACCAAAAGCACACACAATTAAATATGGACAACATGAGCAGCCGCGAACGGGTTTGGAAAGCGTTTAATCATCAAATGCCCGACCGGGTACCTTTGGATTTTGGATCCAAGGGTTCAGGATTGGCTTTAAGGACATATGAGGAGCTTAAGTGTCGTTTTGGCGTGAAAACTCCCACCAAGGTGCTGGATCAACGTCTGGGGCTTGCGGTGATTGATGAAGCAATCCTTAACCGGTTTCAGATCGATACTCGTTATGTCTATATGCAAAGTTCCAAATCTTGGGACCCAAAGGCAAATCTCCTCGAGGATACTTTTATCGACGAGTGGGGTGCAACTTTGAAACGGCCTGAGAACGGTTTTTATTATGATCATGTCGGCTTTCCAATCAAGGAACCCACAATGGAGGCAATCAAAAAGCACAAATGGCTGGACCCGGATGACCCTACCCGCTATGCGGGATTGAGAGAAATTGCGAAAGATTATTACGATCGCGGATATTCTGTCGGCAGTTATATGAAAGGAACTTTCGAAACGGTCGGGATTCTACGTGGTTTTGAGCAATCCCTGATGGATATTGCGATTGAACCGGAATTCTATCACGCCATCTCCGATAAAGTATCGGAGATCCTCTCCAGAATGGTGGAAAACTTCCTGGCTGAAGTGGGCGACTACCTTCAATTTTTCTGTATAACCTGTGATCTGGGGACTCAGATTGGGCTTTTAATATCACCTGACTATTTCAGGACCTCGATTAGGCCATATGAAAAACGAATCTACGAAGCGATCCGTAAAAAATCCAAAGCTAAAGTCGCCCATCACTCCTGCGGAGCCGTTTTCCCATTGATTCCCGATCTCATCGAAGCCGGGGTGGATATTTTGAACCCGATCCAGACAAATGCCAGGGGAATGGATACCGCTTTGCTCAAGAAAGAATTCGGCAAAGATATCTGCTTTTGGGGAGGAATTGACGCTCAGAAAATTTTACCGCTAGGGACTCCAACCGATGTGGAGCGGGAGGTGAAAAGGGTAATGGCAGATCTCTCTCCGGGCGGCGGTTTTCTTTTTGCGCCGAGCCATGACATACAGGCATTCACTCCAATAGATAACGTGATAGCCATGTACAATGCCGCAGTCTAACACCGCCTTGTCAGAAAAAAAATCTCCATGATCACCGTAAATCGCTGGCCAAGGTGGCTCTGCCTCAGTGCTTGTTTCCTGCTGATGTTCGCCTGCGTCTGGGGCGAGGAATCCAAACCCCTGCCGGCCCCGCTCCAACAGGCGCTGGCGCAACCCGAAGGAAAGGAAAGGGACAAAGCTGTGATAGATGCCGCTGTGGAGTGGCAGAAGTCCGATCCCGCCGCGGCGCTCGGCTGGGTAGTGGCCCAGCCCCAAAGCCTGCTGATCCGGAGCATCGTCATCGCCGTGTCGCAGGCCTGGGCCAAGCGCGATGCGCCGGCCGCCGTCGCCTGCGCCTGGGACTTTGCCAAGAAGCCGACGACGACCCATAATGATGGCTACATACTGTCGGCCCTCCACCTGACGCTCAAGCAATGGGCCAGGTCCGACCCCAAGGCCGCCGTGGCCTGGGCAGACACCTCCGTCCCGGCCGACAGTTCGAAGGACATCATGCGCTGGGTCTTCGGTTCGGTCGGCGGCGGTTATGCGGAGGTCGATCCCGTCGCCGCGGCGGCCTGGGCGGAGGCGGTGAAGGACGACGAGGGCCGCCATTGGGCGTTCCAGGCGATTGCCGGCACTTGGTGCTTCTTCCACAAAGCTGAGGACGCCGCCGTTTGGGCCAAGCGGCTGCCGTCGGCGGAACTGAAGATCGACGTCGTCCGTCCGATCTTCGAAGCCTTGTACCGGCGCGATGCCGCCAAGGCCACGGCATGGCTGGACAGCCTGACCATACCGGACGAGATGAAGGCGGAACTGAAGACGAAGGCGGAACTGAAGAAGCCGAAGCCCTAAAGAGGAGGAAGTTCCATGATTACAACGCAGAAGCTGGGAGCTTGGATCGCAATTGCGGTGTTATCCGTCGTTTTTTTGCTCTCGTTCCCAAAGTTAAGCGAAGCGGCTTTGGGAACGTCTCGCCTTCCTGAAACTCCGTTTCATCTCCAGTCATAGCACCGCAACACCGGCACCGCTCCCGGCAGCCACTCATGCGCCGTGGAATAGCGCCAGGGGTCAGGCGAGGCACCACGCCGTCAATCTGGAAACAGAGTTTCAAGACAAGAGCCGTTCCCAAAGACGCTGAGCTTAACTTTGGGAACGAGAGGAAGGGCTCTTCTTTAGACCAGCAAGCCAGTCCTTCATCGCGTTGAAATCGCGCAACGAAAGCGAATAGCGAAGTGGCGATGCAAAATCGATTGCATCCTTCGAAAAAGTCGAAGTGGTTGCCAAAATCCCCATCGTAGCTCGCTTGGCCAAAGCAACCCCGTGTAACCTCTGAACCAACTCGACTCCCACCTTCTGATGGGAAGCGTAACGCTTGCACTCGATGACATACAGGTGGCTGCCAAGCGCAGTATTCTGAGCAGCAAAAATGTCCACACCTCCATCACGGGTCTGCTTAGTGAGCTCAACTTCAAATCCCTGATTCTCGAGGAGGGCCGCTACTATTTCCTCAAACTTCCTAGGCTGAACTTCACGAAGGAGCTCCGGGTGTTTAGCCAAATATCGCAATAGCTCGTCATTCACCTCAAGAAAGGCAGACGCAACTTCCGGAGCGGTAACGAGCGACTTCGTCGAAAACAGCTCTCGATACGCTTCGTCCAAAGCAGAATATTTAGTGTATCCTTGCGCGCCGTGCTGATTCGAGTAGGGATAGCGTACATATCCGCGTGGAACCCTATTCCCAACCGCTAGCACTTCGTTTTGGCGCATGTGCTCTTCACACAGGAAGGGACAGGTATAATCTTGTTCATAGAATTCCTCGTTATTGTGGCGATAGACATCGTAGAGGAAGACCTCAAACTCAGCCATGCGTGTACACGTCGGCGCACAACACTTGGTATTTTTCTCAAATGGAACATGGTGCTTCGGTGTCATGCTTTTCTCTATCTGGTCTCCATTTTAGGAAGATAAAATACTCCGTCAAAGGAAATAGCACGACGCTGTCAAAAGGGTCGGTCCTTTAGAATTACAATGAGCACGCCTCAGCAGCATGGATTTGGCTATGACCGCGCGAAGAGTTTGGGACAGCGGGAAGATCACTGATGCCAAACGCCAATGAGAAACGGTAGATGGATGCAGGGTTCCTGAGCGCCAACGGCGCGGCTCCATAACAGCAGGGGGCGCAGCCCCAGGTATCTCAAGAAACGGGGGTCAGAAGAGCAAATTGTTTGACTAAAAAACGGTTTGGTGCCATATTGGCACCATGCCAATTGCACGTCCCCATAATGCCCGCGTTGTCGCCCGAGTCCCTGAACAGGTTCGGCGGGTGATTCAGATGGCTGCCGATTTGCAGGGAGCGCCCCTGAACCAATTTCTGGTACAAACAGCCTACAAAGAGGCCCAGCGCATTCTGGAGAGGGAAACGCTGATTCGGCTCTCGGAAGCTCAGGCGAAGCAGATGGTTTCCCTGCTGGAAAATCCTCCAAAGCCCAACGCGAAACTGAAACGGGCAGCAAAACTTTTTAAGGCCAACGTCCGTGTTTAACCTCGAACCCCTTGGGGAACACCATGACCGGGCTGGCTTCGACTGCGGCGTGGAACCGTTGAACCGGTATTTGCAGCAGATCGCCCGGCAACACGAGGCCAAGGGCATCGCGAAGACTTATGTGCTTGTCGAGGACGGAGAAAAAAACGCCATTGCGGGCTTCTTCACGCTGACTTACTGCCAGGTGGAGGGCGGATTACTGCCGCCTGCGCTCGCCAGGAAACTGCCACAACAAATCCCCGCGATGCGTCTGGGGCGGCTGGCGGTTTCCCTCCCCCGTCAGCGCCAGGGAATTGGTCACATGCTGCTCGCCAGCGCATTGCGGATTGTGGAACGCGCTGAGAAGATCGCGGGTGGCGTGGGGTTGTTCGTGGATGCAAAGGATGAAGCTGCCGCCGCTTACTATGCCCAGTTTGGCTTTGTCCCGCTGGACGGTTCACCTTTAACGCTTTTTCTTCCCATTCAGACCATTCGCCAACACAACGCTGCCGCAGGTTGAGTTCAGGGAGGCGTTGACACCCCGCCACCGGGGTGAACATCAAACGCGAAAAGGCCACCGATCTAGCGGGGATTTTCCTAAAAAAGTAAGAAAGGTTTCTTTAGAATTACAATGAGCACACCTATGTTTCACCGAACCCTCCGTATCTCTCTTTGTGGCTGGGCGCTGGTGGCCGTTTTGATCCTGCCCACAAGTTCCCCCGCTCAAACTGAAACTCCGGCAGTCGCCGCCCCCGCAGTGCTGACGCCAAAATCTCCCGCCACCCCGCGGATCAACGGTGCCAGGGTCTTTGGCGTCCGTCCGGGCAACCCGTTCCTTTTCACCATTGCGGCGACGGGGGACCGCCCGATGCAATTTTCAGCCGACAACCTTCCTGCCGGATTGGTCCTGGATTCCGCCACCGGTCAGATCATGGGGGTGCTCAAGGAAAAGGGCGAAAGCACGGTGACATTGCATGCAAAAAACGCGCTGGGCGAGGCCACGCGAAAGCTGCGCATCGTCTGTGGTGACACGATCGCACTGACGCCTCCCCTGGGCTGGAACAGTTGGACGTGCTTTGGCAAAGCGGTGACCGACGCGAACGTGCGCGCGGCGGCGGATGTCATGGTTTCCTCCGGCCTCATCAACCATGGATGGACTTACATCAATATCGATGACGGTTGGGAGGGCGACCGGGACGCGTCCGGCTTCATCCAAAGCAACAAGAAATTTCCCGACATGAAAGCCCTGGGCGAATACATCCACGGCAAAGGGTTGAAGTTCGGGATTTATTCCTCGCCTGGCCCCAAGACCTGCGAAAAATTCATCGGCAGTTACCAGCATGAAGACCAGGACGCCCAACGCTACGGCGAGTGGGGTGTGGACTATCTGAAATACGATTGGTGCACCTACGGCGATATTGCCAGGAAAATCACCACTGAACGCTATGGCAAGCTGTTGCCCAATGACGCCGAACACATCGGGACGCTGTTGGATAAAAAAGCGATCTTGGATTCAAACTACAAACGCACAGCGGAGGAATCGGCGCAACTTAAGCAGATCACCGCGGAGCTAAACGAGATCTACGGCAAAATGAATCCCGAGGATAAAAAGCGGATTGACCTGAAAATTTTGCAGGAGCCTTACCGAATTTTTCGCTCCTCGCTCGACAAGATAAAGCGCGACATCCTCTACAGCTTCTGCCAATACGGCATGGGCAATGTGAGTGAATGGGGACAACAACTGGGCGGCAACTGCTGGCGCACCTCGAGCGACATCATTGACACCTGGGCCAGCGTGTCGGGCATGGGATTCAAGCAGGCGGGCCGCGAAAAATACGCTGGACCCGGTCATTGGAATGATCCCGACACTCTGAACGTCGGTCAGTTGTGCTGGTGGGGGGAGAAATTGCGCCCTACTCGTTTAACCAGAGACGAACAATACACACATGTCAGTCTGTGGTCCCTGCTGGCTTCCCCACTTTTGATCGGTTGCGACATGACGCAAATGGATGAATTCACCTTCAGCCTGCTAAGCAATGACGAGGTGTTGGATGTAAACCAGGATCCGCTGGGCCGACAAGCAGGGCGTGTTTCGCAACTGGGCACGGTGGAAGTCTGGTCGAGGGAGCTGGAGGATGGCTCCAGGGCGGTCGGACTTTTCAACCGTGGAACGCAGGAGGCCAAAGTCACGGCCAACTGGCAGGATCTTGGAATCAGCGGCAAGCAGATCGTGCGCGATCTGTGGCGGCAAAAGGATATTGGCAGCTTTGAAAACAAATTTGAAGCCACGATCCCAAGCCACGGCTCAGTATTGGTCAGGATCCGGCCGGATTCCAAATAAGGCAAACGGGTATGCTGTCGTGCGGTGACTCCCCATATTTTTCGTTCCGCGCGACGCGTTGGTTTTGGGGCGCATTGCTGCTCATTGCCGCCCTGCTCAAGGCGCAGCAATTACTAACAGAACAGAGTGGGTCGGACTCAGCCACCCTCTTCTGGTTGGGAGTGGCGGGAGGCGAGCTTCTGCTGGCCCTCTGGCTTGTGAGCGGAAAATGGCCGGCTCTTTCCCTGCGAATCGGGCTAATTTGCTTTGCTTGTTTTGCCGCGGTTTCCCTTTGGAAAATTTCCCAAGGAATCGAAAACTGCGGATGTTTCGGAAAACTAAACACGAGCCCGAAACTGAGTTACTGGATTGATTGGTTGGCTCTCGCACTCGGGGTGTGGTCGCTAGGCACGGAACGCGCTGCCTCGTCCGTTGGACATTTGCGGCGTTCCAAACTTTTGTTTCCCGCATTGCTTCTGCTCGCGATCGCATTCTATTACACGGGTCTCAGCCTGGCGCGGAATTCGGATACCAATCCGGGCCGCTGGGTTGGCAGACCGTGGCCGCCCACCGGGACAGTCAGCGCTCCTTCAGCCCTGTCGGAAGGATCCTGGGTGGTAATACTCTATCGTTCTTCGTGCGGCCACTGCCAGGCCGCCGCCGCCGAATACGCCGAACTGGCCCGAGTCTGGCAATCGCAAAACAGGAAGATCCGGGTGGCCCTGCTTGATGCGGATCCCGAGTCGGGTATTGAAAAACCGTGGTCGCGCCTCGGCCTGCTTGAAGGGGCACTGGAACAACCCGGTCTTTACCGCGCGGACCCCGTTGTTATCGTGCTTGTGGCTGGGCGCATTGTGGCCGTTCAGGAAGGCTGGGGAAGCATCGACTGGGACAGCCCGCCTTACTCCAAATGTCAAATAAGGGCCGAAGAGATGCCTTTCCCACTAACTCCATTTCCAATTTCCGCGGCTACTTCCCCCTATTTCTTTGCCATTATGGTAACAAGTTCGACCCCACCATCGACGCGGCTGTATTGAAAATGAATCAAAGCGTTACCGGTGCAATATCGGTCCCAGTAAGGCACAATTTTCCCTTGCCATTGGTCTCCCCCTCCGCTGGCTTCTGGCGCTATTCCGAGTTTTTTAGCAACATCGATGCGCCGGTCTCCAAACGCGACGTCAAAAGGGAGTTCTCTACGGTATTCAGTCTTCCCATCAAGTCCGTCGGAAAATAGGTGAACGCTCACCATTTTCGCGTCGTGGTCAAAGGCAAATTCGATTCCTTCCTTTGCAAAAACAACCGTGCGAAATGTTTCAAACTGACACTCGTCGCACGGCCCTTCGAGCATTTTTAATAAATCACTACAATCCTCGATAGGCGAACCGATCTTCGTAAGTAGCTCTAAACCGTAATTCATTTCTGTTCTCCTTGTTACTGCATACTCTGCCGGATGGCTGGGGCACTGGCAAGCTTTCCCCGCCGTTGGGCAGGGTTCAAAAGCGGCCTGCGGAGAACTTTACCCCGGAGCTTGCTCACACAAAAGGACTCTTCTGAAAATAGCCCAGCGTTTTAACGCTGGGACTGCATTTGGAACGAGATGCTAGTCCCGTTAGGGACGAAAGAACGCTTCTGCCGTCCCTCCCGGGACTCATGATGATTCTTTTCCAAAACCCAGCACTAAAGTGCTGGGCTATTTTCAGGGAAATAGGAATCAGGTCGCTTCGTGTTAACAAGCCCCAAAGACGACGTTCTTGACACCGCGTCCCCGCACGCTCTAATCGGGGCCATGAAAACTCAGCTACTCGGATCCACTCCAATCGAGATCAGTCGTATTGCCTACGGCTGCATGCGCATCTCCGGTTCCTGGGATCGCACCAAGGTCGATGCGGAAGCCATCAAAAAGGGCATCGCCGCCGTCGAAGCCGCAGTGGATGCCGGCTACACCTTCTTCGACCACGCCGACATCTATGGCGACACCGCGTGTGAGTCGATCTTCGGCCAGGCGCTCGCGCTGCACCCGACTTGGCGCGACAAAATGGTGATCGCGACCAAATGCGGCATCCGCTTTGAAGACGAACCGCTTCCGGGGCAGCCGCATCGCTACGATTTTTCCTTCGAGCACATCGTGCAATCGGCGGAGGAATCGTTGAAACGGTTGCAGGTTGAAACCATCGATCTCCTGATGCTGCACCGCCCCGATTTTCTGGCCGATCCGCAGGAAATCGCGCGGGCATTTGTCAAATTGCGCGACGAGGGCAAGGTGCGGGAGTTCGGCGTCAGCAATTTCCGGCCTTCGCTGGTGTCGGCGGTCCAGAGCGCGCTGCCTTTTGCGTTGCAGGTGAACCAAGTCGAAATCCATCTGCGGCGGCTGGCCTGTTTCACGGACGGCACGCTCGACCAATGCCTCGAACGCAAAATCACGCCGATGGCGTGGAGTTCGCTCCAGCAGGGGAGACTGGCGACAGGCCATGTGCCGCAACCGGGTGCGCCCGGCTACGATCACCACGTCGAGTTACTCAGGGCCGTCGATACTGCGGCTGAAGCCTACGGCACGGAGCGGACGGTCATGGCGCTCGCCTGGCTGTTGAAGCATCCGAGCGGTATTGTGCCGGTCGTGGGCAGCGCCAAGCCGGAGAGCATCCGCATCGCTGCGTGCGCCACGGAGATCGACCTTGACCGCGACACTTGGTATCGCATCCTCCGCGCCGCGCGCGGCGAGAAGCTGCCGTAGCGTTATTGCGTCGGCTGCCCGGTCTTATTGTCCTCGTTCCTCAAGCTCCAGCTTGGGAACGTCGGTGTCTGCGAGGCTCCCGCCTCGAAATGCCGCCAGCAGGGGGGGCGTTCGGTCTGCATCCACGCTTGCGAAGCCGGAGCTTCGGGGACAAGTGCGTTCCCAGGCTGGAGCCTAGGAACGAGAAGAAATGCAGCATTCCGGCTCTTCTTCGTGTCCTTCGTGCCTTCGTGTGAGAAATTCCCATCCGCCCTTCCCCGGTCTTTTTCCCAGTTCCGGATTGCATCCGCGCTCCATTCGCGTTTCCATTACAGGTTTCCGCTACAACCTGTTATGAAACGCAAAAAGATCGTTGTCATGGGCTTCACGGCCGGGTGCCCCATCGCCGGGGTCATCTGGCAGCACGTGCATTATATCGTCGGGCTGCAACGGCTCGGGCACGAGGTCTATTACATCGAAGACTCCGCCCGCCTGCCGTACAATCCCGTGACGTGGAGTATGGACGAGGATTACTCCTACGCCGCCGAGGTGCTGGGGAAACTCGCCACGCAGTTCGGTTTTGAGGGCCGCTGGGGCTACTGCGCGCGGTTCCTGCCGAACACCCCGTGCGCCGGGTTGCAGAAAAAGGAGATCGTCCAGCTTTACCGCGATGCCGACGCGATCCTGAACGTCTGCGGCTCCCAGGAATTCAACGAAGACCTGCTGGGCAACGACCGCATGCTTTACGTCGAGAGCGATCCCGGCGTCGAGCAGATCAAGGTGGACAAAGGCGTGCAGGATACCAAGGATTACCTCGCGAAACACCGCGCGCTCTTCACCTTCGGCGAAAACGTCGGCAACGCCGATTTCCCCGTGCCCATCCACGGCCAGCGCTGGCTGCCGACGCGCCAACCGGTGGTCACCGACCTGTGGAAAACCGACGACGCGCCGCCCGCCGGGGCGGTGTTCACCAGCATCGCCAACTGGAACACGAGCGGGAAGAAAGACATCGAGTGGCGCAAGGAACTCTATCTTTGGAGCAAATCGCTGGAGTTCCTCAAATTCGTCGATGCCCCGCGCTGCTCTAGCGAGCCGTTCGAGCTGGCCACCGACATCAAGGAAAAAGCCACGCTGGCGCTCTTCAATCGCAACGGCTGGCGCTTTACCAGCCCGCACCAGTTGAGCATCGATTGGAACGATTACCTGCGTTACATTCAGGATTCCAAAGGCGAGTTCACCGTCGCCAAGGATCAATATGTGCGGCTCAACACCGGGTGGTTCAGCGATCGCTCGGCCTGCTACCTGGCGGCGGGGCGTCCCGTCATCACGCAGGAGACCGGGTTCACGAAATTCTACGGCGGCAAAGAGGGGCTCCTTTCGTTCCTCACGATGGACGAAATCGTCGAGGGCGTGCGCGAAATCAACGCCGACTACTCCAAGCACAGCCGCGCGGCGTTCGCGGTTGCAAAGGAAATCTTCGAAGCCGAAAAAGTGCTCGTCGATCTGCTCGACCGCGCAGGCGTTTAGCTTACTGGGTAATCATCGCCATGAAAATCGATTTTTCCAAAACCCTGATCGCGCCGTCCGTGCTGGCGGCTGATTTTGCCAACCTCGGCGCGCAAGTCCGCGCCGTGGAAACAGCCGGTGCGGACTGGATTCACCTCGACGTGATGGACGGCCATTTCGTGGATAACATCTCCTTCGGCCCCGCGTTCTGCGCCGCCGTTCGCAAACAGGTCGCCATCCCGACGGACATCCATCTCATGATCGAGCGGCCCGATCATTACCTCGACCGTTTTCTCCCGAGTGGCAACAACATCACGGTTCACGTCGAAGCGAGTCACGACGTGGCGACCACCTTGCGGCGCATCCGGGAAGCGGGTTGCGAGGCTGGGCTGTCGCTGCGTCCCGGCACACCGTTTGAAGCCGTGGAGCCGTATCTCGATCAGATCGATCTGCTCTTGGTGATGACCGTGGAACCCGGTTTCGGTGGACAGCCGTTCATGCCGGAAATGCTGACCAAAATGGAAGCCGCTGCCACGATCCGCGCCAAGCGTGGACTCGCATTCCACATCCAGGTGGACGGCGGCATCAACGCCCCCCAAGCCAAGCAATGCCTCGCCGCCGGAGCCAACGTGCTCGTCGCCGGAACCTCCGTTTTCGGCAAACCCGACATGGCGGAGGCGATCCTGGCCTTGCGATAGCCCTCCTTTTCAATGAATGGATTTTCCGTGATCGCTGACATCCTTCTGGCGCCCCAAGTGCTTTTGTGGGTCACGCTGGCACTGGGGTTGGCGGTTGTTATCGGGTGTGCCGCAGTTTACGGGCGGCTGCTCCAGCGCGCAATTGCGGGGCAGGGCAAGGTCTGGGCTGATGCGTTTGGCCTGCCGGACGTGCTGGCAATGACGGTGCTCTGCACTTGGCTGATCGCAGGTGCGGTACATGGGTTTTTGCGGCCCGAGCCCACGCCAGTCACGAAGACCTTGCTCGTTGTGACCATAATTCTTTATGGGGCGGTCGTGGTTGGGATTGGCGTGTTTTTGTGGGCGCGAGAAATTCCGCTGGTGCGGCTATTCGGATTGTATCCAACCCGACTTTTCGAGGCACTAAAAAGAGGCGTGCAGCTTCTGGTGTTGGCAGTTCCCCTGGTGCTCTTTTGTTCTTGGATCGTGCGTTTGGTGATGGGGGAGGAGGCGGAACCGCAGGAGTTGGTGAAGTTTTTCGCCGACGCCGCGCGCCATTCGGATTGGGGCCGTGTCGGGCTTGCCGCAGGGACCGCTGTTTTTGTCGCGCCGTTGACAGAGGAGTTTCTTTTCCGCGGTTACTTTTACGGAGTGTTGCGGCGGTACTTGGGAGTGGTTCCAGCGCTGCTGTTCACCTCGGCGCTCTTTGCGGCCATTCACGTGAGCGCATCGGCGTTTCTCCCGCTCTTTGTCTTGGCGGTGTGCCTCACCCTGGCTTATGAAGCCACGGGCTCGCTTTTGACGACGATTCTTATGCACGCGCTTTTTAACGCTGCGATGCTCGCGGGAACATTCTACAGTGCGCGACATCCATGAAGCTTTCCGAACTTGGCGAAGATGCTTTGGTGGCGCGATTGACGCGCGGATTGCCCCGTGGCGCTTCGCTGCTTGTGGGGCCGGGAGACGACTGCGCGGTGGTGGGGCGGCGCTCCGATGCCGTGTGGACGCTGCTCAAGACGGACTGTGTGATCGAAGGCGTGCATTTCACTGGCGACACCGAGTTTGCCCGCGTGGGCTGGAAGGCGCTGGCGCGGAACGTGAGCGACATCGCGGCAATGGGTGGCGAACCGGAACATGCGCTCGTCACCGTGGCAATGCCGCCGGGGCTGGAAGTAGCGAAAGTCGATGGCCTCTACAAGGGACTTCGGCGGTGTGCGCGGAAGTTTGGAATCTCCATCGCAGGCGGCGAGACGGCGCGCAGTCCGGGCCTGGTCTTTGTCTCCGTGGCGCTCGCGGGGCGGGTGGAACGGACGCGGTGTGTCCTGCGTTCGGGAGGCAAACCCGGTGACGTGCTTTTCGTCACGGGGCGCTTGGGCGGATCGCGCGCAGGCAAGCATCTCGATTTCACTCCCCGCCTCGCCGAGGCGCGCTGGCTCACGGAACATTTCCGGCTGCATGCCATGATGGACCTCAGCGACGGGCTCGGCGCCGATCTGCCGCGCCTTGCAAAGGCGAGTGGTTGCGGATTTGAACTGGGCGATGCGATTCCGTGCGCGCTCGGTTGTTCCCGCGAGCAGGCCTTGAGCGACGGCGAAGATTTTGAACTGCTCTTTGCGGTGAATCCCCGGCAGGCTGCGCGACTGGAACGCGCATGGCCCTTCCAAAAACTTCCGCTGACGCGCATCGGCGTTTTGACCACGAATACAAAAACCATCCCCATTCATGGCTTCGATCATTTCGCATAGTCCGCAAGAGACCTTCGAGTTGGGCAGGCAATTCGCCGCGGGCTTGAAACGCGGGGCCGTGCTCGCATTGGCGGGCGATCTCGGCGCGGGCAAAACGCAGTTCTCCAAAGGGCTCGCCGCCGGGTTGGGCGTGGAAGCGGAAGTCACAAGCCCCACCTTCACGCTGATTCATGAATATCCCGGCGGACGCCTCTCGCTCTTCCACATCGACCTTTACCGCTTGGAGGACGAAGACGAGGTGCTCGGAATCGGCCTCGACGAATACTTGGACGGCGACGGCGTGACCGTGATCGAATGGGCCGACAAATTCGCCGAGCTCATGCCCAAGGGCGCAAGCTGGATTCGCTTCCGAGTATTGGAAGGCGAAGAGCGGGAGATTAGCTGGTGAAGGTTACGGCGCTCGGCCAATTCTTAATGTTGGGTTGGCGGAAAAAGCGTCGTGCCCTGCAAGGGCACTGGCAAACGTCGCTGGTTAGTAAGCGTCTGCTTCCAGGAACCCTTCAAGCTGCCGGATGCGCGTCGGATGCCGCATCTTGCGCAAGGCTTTGGCCTCGATCTGGCGGATGCGTTCGCGGGTCACCTTGAACTGCCTGCCGACTTCTTCGAGCGTGCGGCTGTAGCCGTCCACCAATCCGAAGCGCTGTTCGAGCACCTGGCGCTCGCGTTCGGTGAGGGTGTCGAGCACGTCCTTGATCTTCTCCTTGAGGAGGACGATCGCGGTCATGTCCGACGGATTCTCAGCACCCTTGTCCTCGATGAAATCGCCAAAGCTGGTGTCGTCGCTGTCGCCCACGGGGGACTGCAATGAGATCGGCTGCTGCGCCATCTTGAGCACCGCGCGGACGCGTTCGACAGGAAGCTGGATTTCCTCGGCAACCTCTTCCGGATTCGGCTCGCGGCCATATTCCTGGACGAGTTGCTTCTGCACGCGCATCAGCTTGTTGATCGTCTCGATCATATGCACCGGGATGCGGATGGTGCGGGCCTGATCGGCGATGGAACGGGTGATTGCCTGCCGGATCCACCACGTTGCATAGGTGGAGAATTTGTAGCCGCGGCGGTATTCAAATTTCTCGACCGCCTTCATGAGGCCCATGTTGCCTTCCTGAATGAGATCGAGGAACGAGAGGCCGCGGTTGGTGTATTTCTTCGCGATGGAAATCACGAGGCGCAGATTGGCTTCGACCATCTCGGTCTTGGCCTTGAGCGCCTTGCGCAGCCACGATTTAAGCGTCTGGTATTCGGTGGCGAATTCCTCGGGGCTCAACCAGGTGCGAACCTGAATCTCTTTCTGCTTGGCGAGGTAGGCGGCGGTGGCTTCGGGTTTGCCGGAGTGCGCACGCTTGGCGATTTCGTCCCGCAGGAAGGAGGCAGTGCGATACTGTTCGTCCGCGATATTGACGAATTCCTCCGTGACTTTCTGTTTGAAGTAGAACTTCGGGTAAAGCTTCTGGAGCGAGCCGTGGGCCTTTGCAAATTCCCCGTGGGCCTTGGTATGATCGCTCTTGGCGTTTTGCGTCATCACGATCTTATAGGCCTTGACCGCTTCGCCGACGGCTTTCTCCACCTGCTCGCATAGTTTGGGAAGCGCCTTCATGTAGCGCTCGCGGCTTTCGATCTTCTTGTCAAGAATGACGCGGTCGAACCGCTCGCGGCCTTCGTTGAGCTTGCCTGCGAGATCGAGATAGGCGCGGGCGATGAATCCAAACCGGTTCACGTATTTCTGGACATTGAGTTCGGCTTCCTCGATGCGTTTGGAAATTTCCACCTCCTGCTCGCGGGTGAGCAGCGGCACTTGGCCCATCTGCTTGAGATACATTCGGACGGGGTCGTCCAGAATATCGAGCTTCGTGTCGGTCTTGTCTTCTTCCTCGTCCTCATCGGAATCCTTCTTGCCGTCCTTGAAGCTGTCCACCTGCGACGCATCGATGATGTCGATCTCCATTCCGCGCAAGCGGGTGAAGATCGCCTCCATCTCGTCCGGCTCGTTGACGCTGTCGGGGAGGGCTTCGTTGAGGTCGTCGAAAGTGAGGTAGCCTTGCTCCTTGGCGAGCTTGATCAGTTCGCGGAGTTTCTCGGCCATTTCCGGCGCATCGACATTGAAGGGAACCGGTGTGGCGGCAGCACCTTTCTCAGCGGTCCCGGAATTTTTGCCGGACTGTTTGGCTTTGGGGGCAACCGCTTTCGAGGCCTTGGCATCAACTGCTTTGGCTGGGGTCATGGCCTTCGCGTCGGATGTCTTGGCGGCGGGCTTCTTGGGCTCCGCAACTTTGGCATCCGTCTTGGGCTTGACCTCTACAGCGTTTGGAGCGGGCTTCGCCTTGGCAACCGTTTTGGCTGGTGTCGGTGCTGGTTTGGATTTGGGAGCAACAGCGGGTTTCGCAGCTTTGGCGGCTGGTTTCGCTGCCGCAGCGGGGGCTTTCGGGGCTGCCGCTTGTTTATGCGCGACTTTGGGCTGCGGTATCACCGGCTTCTTTACAGATGCCGGGGCCTTGGAGACAACCTTCGCTGCCGGTTTTGGAGCCGCTTTGGTTTTTACGGCTGCCGCTTTCGCTGGAGGGGAAGATTTTTTGGCGGGCACCGGAGAGGGTTGCGCCTTTTTTTTATCTTTTTTCGCGGCTGGGGCGTGTTTGGGTGGCGGAGGAGAGGATTTCTTGGTCGATTTGGTCATACCCAGGCGAGTTCAGACCTTTGTGGTGCGCCCCCAACGGGTTTACGGGGGCAGAAACAAAGGTCGGGTAATATGGGGAAGGGTGAGGGAGAGGTCAAGGAGTTGTTTTCGGAAATCAACAATATTATCAGCGATAGTAAAGGGGAAATAATCCGAAAATCGGGAGGGACGAGATAGAAGCGCTTTTCATGCCCGCACGGCAGTGATTCGCTTCTGTAGTTCCATTACTTGATTGTGGAGCTTCGCATGTTCCTCGGCTCCCAAGCCCGGTTTGCGAATATGCGCCTGCAATTCATCGCGTTGTCGTTCCAGATCACGGCGCTCCAGATCACGCCAGCAGTCGGCAGCAGCCCGCATCGGATCGGCTGACAGACTCTTCGCATCGAGCAGTTCAGCCAAAGCGTCCTGTTCGTCGGCCTCGCAAGTGGACAGAAAAGCGGCGATGGCAGCCGGAACCTCCGGGTCAAAGCGGGCGCGCATGGCGGTAATGAGAAGTTCGGCTTCGGGCAACGCTTGGAACAACGGTTCCCAAGGTTGTGTCAGCAACCAACTCCGAACGTCAGGACTGAGAAGAATCAACTGGCAGAGCAGTCGCGTGGTATTGCTCAGGGGTGCCAGACGCAGCTGCGGCTCCGTGGGTTCTCCTGCGTTTTCCTCCTCGAATTCACGGGCGGTTCTCAAGCGCCCCTGTTTGGGAACCGCTTTGAGCAGTTCGATAAACTGCGCCGTCGCCATTTCCAACCGGGTGCTGACGTTGTTGATCACGGCGTCACGGAGCACCGGATCGGCCACCAACGCGACACTCTCCGCCATTTTCCGCGCAAAGGCAGCCTTGCCCTTGGGCGTGGCAAACGCGGGCGTGGCGACCTCGCGCTCGATTTGGAAATCGAAGAAATCCCGCGCTTGGGCGATCTGCCGCACAAAC
>Ga0364874_10236_pt1 | contig 32677 bp, 27 predicted proteins | sample ExccelAu500001D4_2_FD_206922 | JGI IMG/M metagenome (GOLD analysis project Ga0364874, IMG submission 206922) | Enriched cells from Trout Bog Lake Hypolimnion, Wisconsin, USA - BchlTB.Aug07.5000.01.D4 | ecosystem: Environmental > Aquatic > Freshwater > Lake > Hypolimnion/Profundal zone | place... | reverse complement strand
TTAAAGGAAGAAGTTCTAAAACCAGAGAGTTGGTCATAACTTTCTGGTTTTAATTTTTAAAAAGATCTGATCACATATATCTAACTTATCCAACGTGTTAATACATATTTCAAAACTTTGGAGAGCTGCTTATTTTGGAGGAAACTGGACAGCTGTGAATATGAAAGACAGTTTAGCAACTATCAGCTGGGAAGAAGCTACGACAAAAGTCCACAACTTACATTCTATTGCTGAATTAGTATTTCATATACATTATTATATAAAACCGGTTTTAAGTGTATTGGAAGGTGGACAATTACATGCAAATGACAAGTTCAGTTTTGATCTTACTCCTATTAATTCTGCTGATGAATGGCAGAAACTGGTCAATAAACTATTGACAGATGCCGAACTTTTGGCAATTGCCATGGAGCAATTTGATGCATCCAGATTATTTGAAGATTTTGCAGGGCCTGCCTATGGCAGCTATTACAGAAACTTGCATGGAATGATTGAACATACCCACTATCATCTAGGACAAATTATACTGATCAAAAAGATTGTAAGGGAATCAAATGCTTTGAAATAATATTTTGATTATTATCAAAGCTATTGTCTGGCAGAACACATATTTTTAAAGTAAAATCATTGCCGGATGAGAAAAACAATAATTGCACTGCTGTTGTTGATAATTGCATTTTCGTCCTGTACTCTTTTTTCCGGCAAACCCTATAGTAACTGGCAGGTCTATGGTGGCAATAAAGAAAATAACCATTATTCTTCCTTAACCCAGATTGATACCAATACAGTTACACAGTTAAAAGTGGCTTGGGAATACCATGCAGGGGATGGTGAAAAGAATACACAGATACAGGTAAACCCAATTGTAATAGATGGAATATTATACGGGGTTTCACCTAAACTGAAATTATTTGCACTGGATGCTGCTACCGGAAAACAAAAATGGATCTTTAACCCGGCAATGGATACTGCTGCAACCAAAGGAAGGGGATATTTTAGTATGAATGTTTGCAGAGGTGTTACCTATTATACCGATGGGAAAAAAGACCAGCGCATATTTTATGCAGTCAGTTCCAAATTATATTGTATAAATGCCCAAACAGGATTACCCATTCATTCATTTGGATATAAGGGTAAAATTGACTTACATGATGACCTGGGCATGGATGTGAGTAATCTTTATGTGGCCTGTACAACGCCAGGTATTATTTACAAAGACCTGATAATTATAGGTACCCGTGTGGCAGAAGATATGCCTGCCGCTCCGGGGCATATCAGGGCCTATGATGTACATACCGGAAAATTGAGATGGATCTTCCATACCATTCCCCAACCAAGAGAAGCAGGTTTTGAATCCTGGAAAAACAAGGAGGCTTATGCTCATGTAGGAGGCGCGAATGACTGGTCTGGCTTTAGTCTGGATGAAGCAAAAGGGATTGTATTTGCCCCTACAGGTTCGGCTGTATATGACTTTTATGGGGGTAAAAGACAAGGAGATAATTTATATGCCAATTGCCTGCTGGCACTTGATGCAGCTACCGGGAAAAGAATCTGGCATTTTCAGACAGTACACCACGATTTATGGGATAAAGACTTACCTGCCCCTCCTGTTTTGGTTTCCCTTACAAAAGATGGCCATAAAATTAATGCAGTAGCACAGACCAGTAAAAGTGGTTTTATTTTTTTGTTTGACAGGTATACCGGCAAACCCATTTACCCGATTGAAGAGAAACCAGTGCCTGTTCAATCAGACCTGGCAGGTGAAACACCCAGTGCCACCCAGCCCTTTCCCAGTATGCCGAAGGCAATAGTGAGGCAAAGTTTAACAGAAAAAGACCTGAACAACCTGGTGCCCGATTCTTCTTATAATGACATTAAACAAAGATTGGCTTCTTATAAGACTGGCTTTATATTCACCCCCCCTTCCAAACAGGGTACTGTAATATTACCAGGTTTTGATGGAGGGGCAGAATGGGGCGGACCAGCGGTTGATCCCGAAACAGGGATACTATATGTAAATGCCAGTGAAATGGCCTGGGTGCTTACCATGGTTGATATAAAGGACAAACCCAAAACTGCAGAAACCAATCTGATGGCAGGTCAAAGGCTATATAAATCTACTTGTATGAGCTGCCATGGACAGGAAAGAAAAGGTGCAGGGAATTATCCCACATTAATGGATGTAAATAAAAAGTATACCGAAGCACAATTTGATGCCTTATTAACAAGTGGTCGCAGAATGATGCCCGCATTGCCACAATTAGCAGCATCTGAAAAACAAGCATTGGCCAGTTTTATACTAGATCTTAAACAGAAACAAAATAGGGTTTTCATAGCACCAAAAAGAGTAAATAATGAATGGAGTATGCCCTATACTGCTACTGGCTATAATAAGTTTCTGACAAAAGAAGGTTATCCGGCTATTGCACCACCCTGGGGTACTCTCAATGCTATTAACTTAAATACCGGGGAACTGGTATGGAAAGATACTTTGGGAGACTATCCTGAACTGAAAGTCAGGGGACTGCATACCGGAACTGAGAATTATGGAGGACCAGCAGTAACTGCAGGCGGATTGGTATTTATTGCGGCTACCAGTGATGCAAAAATCAGGGCTTTTAATAAAAGAACCGGAAAATTACTCTGGGAATTTGAATTGCCTGCCTGTGGTTTTGCCACACCTGCTATTTATGCAGTGGATGGGAAACAATACCTGGTAATTGCATGCGGTGGGGGGAAACTAAAACAAAAATCCGGCGATAGCTATCTTGCATTCAGTCTTTGAAGTATGGATAAAATAAAAGCAGCCTGATTAAGTTTTTACACTTATCAGGCTGCTTTTATGAATTATATTATTATTTACCCTGAATAAATTCAAGGTTTAAAGTGATGGCTACTTCTTTAGCAACACCCATTCCAGTAGGATCGTATTTTAGATTATAATCAAAACGGTTAATCATTGTGGTTACAGTAAATCCTGATTTGGTATTACCCCAGGGGTCTTTGGTTACACCACCATAAATTACTTTAAAGGATACTTCTTTCGTTACATCGCGTATAGTGAGTTTCCCTTTTAACAGGTATTCATCCCCTTTTACCCTGGTAAATGAACTGCTTTCAAATTTTAATTGCGGGAATTTTTCTGCATTAAAGAAATCATCTGTTTTTAAATGGGCATCTCTTTGATCTACACCTGTGTTAATACTGGATGCATCTGCAGTGAAACTGATTTTTGCATCGCTTAAATCCGGATTAGTTGCGGTATAAGATCCTTCAAACTTTTTAAAGTTTCCATTTACAAATGAAATACCTAAGTGTTTTACTGAAAAACTAACAAAGGAATGGGCAGGGTCTGCCGACCATTTGGTTTGAGAGAATGCGGATGATCCGATCAATAGGAATGCAGCAATGGATAATAGTTTTTTCATGATTGTTTTTATTTTTAAAGTTGAATAAACAAATTTTCTGCATAGATGGGATGATATCCGGCAGCACTCATCAGCTCACTAACCAAGTCAACAGCATCCTGTTCATTACCTGCAATAACAACTCCTGCCCTTTTACTCTCAATAACAGCTTTTACTACTTTAGAATGGGGCAATAATTGCTGTAAATCTTCTGCTTCGCTGTTTTCAGGTGCAGGTAGGATTCTTTCTTCAGTTTCATATATAGGGTTAACAATACTGATTACAATTTTCTGGGTGGCAACTTCCCTGATTCTTTCGGAAATCTCTTTATACTCCGAATAAGGTACTGCTATCATGATCATATCAGCTTCCCAGCTTGCATTTATAGAACAATCCATAGCTTCCGCATCGGCCAGGTGATGTATTGCAAGAATTTCTGATGCCAGTTGCTTGCATGTAATAAATTCCCTTGCATATAACAATAACCTGTAATTGCCCACTGATAAAGATTTGGCAATGGCTGATCCTATTTTGCCTGTGGCACCAATTACTGCTATGGTTTGTTTTGTTTGCATACCCTGATTTGATACTGCAAAACTACACGGGTTGTATGCTTGCTGCCATTGAGTGGAAGCAAGAAATAGTATTGATTAAAATCAATGATTTTGAAACCTGTTATATAAATTACGGATGGGAAGCTATTTTTTTTCTGATCCGGCTGAGGGTTTCAGGAGTAAGTCCTAAATAAGAAGCTATCATATGTTGTGGTACCCGTTGCACAATATCGGGGTACTGTTTGATAAAGCTGATATAGCGGTCTTCCAATGACAAACTAATCAAAGAAGTAATCCTTTTTTGCATGGCCAGGTAAGCGCCGGTCATTTGCATACGGGTATAGGTTTCATAACAGGGAACCCTTTTCAGAATTTCTTCCTGTGCTGATTTGCTGATTAAAATCAACTCTGAATCTTCCAATGCATCAATATGGTAAGTGGCTGGTTCCCCTGTCATAAAACTGTACAGATCTGATATCACCCAGCCTTCCAATGCAAACTGAAAAATATGTTCTGTACCTTTTTCATCAATGGTATATTCTCTTAAAGCTCCTTTTTCTACAAAAGCAATGTTTTTACAAACATCTCCTTCCTGTAACAGGTATTGTTTTTTACGGATTTTTTTGGGAGTCAGGTATCCTTTAATGATCTCCTGTTCTTCAGCTGTCAGTGAAATTTTTTCTTTTAGCTTCTGAAAGAACAGTTCGTACATAATCTGTTGAATAAATGATTTAATGTGTAAAGATAAATGATCCTTTTTGCCTGCCCGGTTTAATCAATATCTTTAAATAAAAAAATGCTTCAGAAGTATATAGGCTCTCTATTTATTTGTTTTCTTTATGTAACTGCGAGTGCACAAACCAGTGAAAGGCAATATAACCCAGCGATAGATATCCTACATTACGATTTTACGCTGCATCTTACAGATGAAAACGATAGTTTACACGGGGAAGCAACTATTAAGCTTCAGGTAAAAGAAAAGAGTTCATTTATTTTCCTGGAACTTGGAGGAAGAAAAGCCAATGGAAAAGGGATGCTGGTTAGTAAAGTACTGGAAAATAAAGAACCTGTTGATTTTCAGCAGCAAAATGATATACTGAATATTACCCTGAAAACACCTGCAAAGCCAGGAGAAATAAGAAGTTTTGAAATACTCTATTCAGGTATACCGGAAGACGGATTGATTATCAGTAAAAACAAATACGGTCACCGGACATTTTTTGGAGATAACTGGCCAAACCGTGCACATTTCTGGTTACCCTGTAAAGACCATTTATCAGATAAAGCTTCAGTTGATTTTATAGTTACCGCACCCGACCATTACCAGGTAATCTCCAATGGGATTAAAACAGAGGAAACAGAATTGAATAATCATTTCAGATTAACACACTGGAAGGAAACCCTCGATCTGCCAACAAAAGTGATGGTAATTGGATTGGCAGACTTTGCTGTTAATTATCCGGGCGAAGCTGATGGCATCACCTTGTCCAGCTGGGTATACCCCGAAGAAAAAGATAAGGGGTTTTATGATTATTCACTGGCAGCGGAAATACTGACTTATTACAATAACAAAATTGGCCCTTTTGCCTATAAGAAACTGGCAAATGTTCAGTCCAAAACCATCTTTGGGGGTATGGAAAATGCAAGTGCCATCTTTTATGATGAAAATACTATTACAGGCACCAGATCTAATGAATCGTTATTGGCTCATGAAATTGCACACCAATGGTTTGGAGACGCAGCCACTGAAACAGACTGGCAACATTTATGGCTGAGTGAAGGTTTTGCAACAGAAATGACCCATCTGTACCTGGAACATAAATATGGCAGGGATACACTTGTATATGGGTTAAAGACTGACCGTAAGGCAGTGCTTGCCTTTACAAAAAGAAGCCAGAAACCGGTAGTAGATACTACAGAAAGCAAACATTTAATGGCTTTATTAAATACCAATTCCTATCAGAAAGGGGGATGGGTTTTACAAATGTTACGGGAAGAATTAGGGGATACCCTGTTTTGGAAAAGTATCCGTTTATACTTTGAAAGATATAATGGTAAAAATGCTGCAACACACAATCTGCAGCAAATATTTGAAGAAGTATCCGGTAAAAACCTGAAACAGTTTTTTACCCAATGGCTCTATACTGCAGAAAATCCTTCTCTTCAGATTAGCTGGCAGTATCAGCTGGCAAGTGGTAACCTGGTGGTAACAGTTCACCAGTTGAATGAAAACCTGTTTGAGTTTCCATTGGAATTGAGTATAATTAATTCCGATGGAACTAAAAGCCTGCAGCGAATTAATATCAGTCAGAAAACAAAACTTTATACTTTTCCAATAAAACATAAACCATTGCGAATGGAAGCAGATCCTGACTGCAGATTATTATTTGAAGGGACAGTAAAGGAATCAGCAGAATAATGGTAACTATGACAGTAATTGTTTAATTATCAATAAAATAAAGAATACCTTTTTTAGGTATTTAAAATAATTTATTTTAATTTCAAGCATTAAGCATTTTATTTAATGAGTTTCTGTTAATGAGTCAATGAACTGACCTAATCTGAATTTGTTATGTATAAATAAACAGCATGGGGGAGAATCATCAAATAGTAGCAAAGCTGGTTCAGGCTGGTAAAGAATATACCATGGGTGATACTGTTATTACAGCATTGCAACCCAGTTCAGTAGAATTGAAAACCAATGAACTTACACTGATTATTGGCCCATCAGGTTCAGGTAAAACAACGCTGCTTTCACTATTTGGCTGCGTAATTTATCCCAGCTTTGGGGATATATGGATTGAAGATATTAAAGTGAGTGCTCTGAAAGAAAAGGATCTGGCTGCCATCAGGCTTCAAAAAATTGGATTCGTATTTCAGAAATTCAATCTGATTGCACCCCTTACTGCCCTTGAAAATGTTATGATTCCCTTGCAGTTACAAAATATTCCTGAGAAAAAGGCAAGATTACAGGCAGAAGAAGCACTGGCCAAAGTTGGGATGGGCGACAGGTTAAAAAACCTCTCCAATAACTTAAGTGGGGGCCAGCAACAGCGTGTGGCGATTGCCAGAGCATTGGTTACTGATCCTAAAATGATGCTTTGTGACGAACCTACTGCTTCTCTCGATATTAAAAGCGTTAGTATCGTAATGGAAGAACTGCAAATGCTTTCCCGGCAGGGTAAAGCGGTTACTGTGGTTACACATGACAGCAGACTGAGGCCTTTTGCAGACCGTATCATTTATGTATCAGACGGATATGTTAGTAATACCCCTATTGAAACCGAAATTGTTCATTCCTAAATAATGGATTATGAAGCCTTTTTCTTTTTTGCTGCTTGCATCCTTTTTTTTAATGAGTTGTTCTAACCAGGCAGCTAAAGAAAAAGCTGCTGCCCGGATGGCCCCCTCTCCTGTAACTATCACCCAGGTTGTTGGGATTGGTAAAGTGATACCGGAAAAGGAAATTATACAAATTGCTGCTGCGTCAGGAGGTATTGTAACTAAAGTTCTGAAATCTGAAAACGACAGTATCAGAAAAGGAGAAACACTGCTGGAACTGGACCATGTTATTGAGGATGCCAAATGCAGTCAGCTGAATGCTGCCATCATTACGCAGCAGGAGCAGGTTAAAGCAGATGAAGCCGCCATTCAGGAATATACCGCCAAATACAGTAATGCATTAACCAACCTGCAACGCCTTCAAAAACTCCTATCCAAAGGTGCTGAAACACAACAAGTGGTGGATGATGCACAAACTACTCTTCAGGGAAACCAATCCAATCTCAACCGCTTACTAGCCAATAAGGATGTATCTAAAAGTAAACTGACTGAAAGCAGGGCGGCACTGGTTGTTGCCCAACAGGAAAGGGAACAGAAAATCATTCATTCTCCGGTTAATGGAAAAATACTGGAAATATCTGTACTTACAGGAGGTGCTGTAGATACCAGACAAGCATTTGCCCAAATATGCCCCGAGGGTAATATTATTGCTGATGCTGAAGTGGATGAATTGTATGCAGACCATATTAAAATTGGACAAAACGCTTTTATCCGGAAATTGGGTTCTTTAGATACACTTTCTACTGGTACCGTTTATTTCACAGCGTCTTTTTTAAAAAAGAAATCCTTATTTACAGATCAGGCAGGTGAAAAAGAAGACCGCCGTGTAAGAGAAATAAAAATAAGGCTCAACCACCCGGAACAATTACTTCTGAATGCCAGAGTGGAATGTGTAGTGGATATTTCTGAAACCCATTAAGCAGCAACCATGTTAAAAACTGCCTGGAAATTTATACGTTTTGATAAAGCCAAAAGCATTGGAGTGATTGTTGGCATCCTGATCAGTACTTTTCTGATTGGCCAGCAATTGGGAGTATTTATGTTTCTTACAGGTTTAATGAAGGCGCTGAGTACCAATGTTAAAGCCGATATCTGGGTAATTGACAGTAAAACGGTGGATGTAAACCAGTTGGGTAAACTGGATATCAGAAACCTGCGGGCTGTACAGGGTATACCCGGTGTACAGGAAGCTTTTCCTGTATTGGTATCAGGTGCATCGTGCATATACGGTAATAATTCCAGTGGTGCCATTACATTGATTGGTGTAGATATGTCTAAATTAAATGCAGTACTGGATTCCTCCAAAATATTAGCAGGTAAATCAACTGACCTTACGATGGATGGTGCAGTTAGTGCTGAATTCTTTGAAAAGAAAAACCTGGGTGATAATATTGATATAGGTACTAACTTTGAAATTAATGGTAAACGGGCCTTTTTTGCAATTCAGACAAAGGGCTTTCGTGGATTTGGAAGTAGTTTTTGTGTTACTACTATTGAAAGAGCCCGCTTCTATTCTAATCAGTCTGTCAATTCTATAAGCGCCATCCTGGTTCAACTGAAACCGGGAGAGCATCCTGAAGAAATCTGCAATCGTATTAACAGCAGTATTTACGGTGTAAAAGCCTGGCCTTCCGAACAGTTGGCGGCATCTACTGAAAAGAAAATCCTATCCTCCAGTGGCATTGCACTAAGCACAGGTACATTGATTGTATTCGCTTTGATTGCAGGATTTTTTATTATAGGATTAACCATGTATTCATCGGCACTGGACCGGCTTAAAGATTATGGTACCCTTAAAGCGATAGGTGCCGGAAATAGTTATATCACCCGGCTGATTCTTAGTCAGGCTATGATTTTTGCGATTCTTGGTTTTTTAACAGGACTACTGTTACTGGAAGGATTCAGGGTGGGAGTTGCCAAATCAGGGCTCATTTTCAACTTTTCACCTGTAGTGCTTCTATCTATGTTTATTACTATATCTCTGATTGCTGCCGCCGGTGCCTCTTTTGCCCTTCAAAGGATACGAAGTGTAGAACCTGCAGCTGTATTCAGGTAAATATAATTCATAACTATGCAATTATCTAATACATCAAAAAGCAATACGTCCGGTCTAAACTGGCATTTTAATTTTCAGAATATAATGCCAAATAAAGTAATTTTCTTTGTTATAATTGCAGCATTGTTAAGTTCTGTTACAAGGGCGCAAAACAACATAACCCTATCGCAGGCAATTAACAGTGCCTGGGCCAACAGAAAAAATATACAGGCCGGTAAATTGGATATTGCTATCCGAAAACTGCAAACAACAGCTTTGCTTAAGAAATACTGGCCGCAGCTCTCTTTTGAATATAACTACCTCTTTAATCCTATTTTACAAACATCTATTTTACCCATTGGTATTTTTAATCCCAGTTTCCCCATAGATGCTACCAAAGCCATTCAGTTTGGTACCAAATGGTCTCAATCAGCTGATCTTATTCTAATGCAACCACTGATCGATCAAACAGTGAAAGCACAATTGAAGGAATCTGCATTACAGGAAAAAATAACTGGCGCATCACAGGCACAAACAGAATATGAACTGGCTTATACTGTAGCTAAATCCTATCTGGATATCTGTTTACAGGAACGGCAAATTCAGGTTGCTGCGGCTGATACAGCCCGGACCTGGATTAGTTATTTATTGCTGAAAGAGAAATTTAATACCCAACGCCTGTTAAAATCAGAACTGAATAAAGCGAAAGTAAACCACAACAATACGTTGCAGAAACTGAAAGATGCCATTTCTCAATTGGTGGAAGATAAAGTGTATCTGCTCTTTCTGATGGGAAGGCCGGATATTGAAAAAGCTGACTTTATGGTGGATACTGCTTTTTATAAACCGGGCAGGGATTTGAGGAAAGCATTACTGTTTCAGAAAGACAGTATCCCAGAATTGAAGCAACTGGAATTACAGGGTAAATTAAGTGTCTTGCAGGTACAATCAGAAAAAGCAAAATATATCCCATCCCTGAATCTGAAAGGCCATCTGGGAGCTAACCAGTACAGCAATAATTTTAATCCGGTTGAACCCAACAGCTGGTTTGGTTCCAGCTATATTGGTATTGACCTGAAACTACCAATACTTTTCGGGGAAGATAAACAAAGTAAAATTCAGCAATTACACCAGCAGGAAATACAGTTTAGCCAGCAAAGGGAAGATAAATCTGCCCAATATACTAAAGATGCTTTTACAGCTAATTTAAAATGTGAACGTGTACTGGAACAGATCCAAACCTTTCAGGACAATATTGAATTGCAAAAAGAAACCATTGAAATTATGCGTGAAAGGGTTTCAGAGGGACAAGAAACAGCATCCGCTTTAAACACGCAAGAGGCTGAACTACAAAGCACAGAAGCACAGAAAGCTGCTGCCGAACAGCAGTTATCACTTTACTGGCTGGATTATTTAAAAGCCATGGGCCAGCTTGGTATTCTCTGGAAATAAACGTTCTTCTTTAGGATACAGCCAGTTCTTTGATGGCCTTAACCAATTGGTCCAATTCTGCCGTAGTGGTAAATACATTGGGTGTTATCCTGCATCCATGTACATTGGCACCATCGATAGCAACCGTATAAATCTGGTATTTTTTCAGGAGGGTCTCTGCCAGCAAAGCTGGGGCCATCCCTTTTATTCCAACATTAGCTATTGCACAGGCCCTTTGCGGATCTGCAGGAGTATTTACTATTACATTTTCTTTATTTCTCACCTGGCTGGTCCAGTATTGCTGTAAATAACGCAGCCTTGCTTCTTTTTTTGCTGCACCAATTGAATGATAAAAATCAATAGCAGCAGTAATGGCTAAATCGGTATGAACCGGATAAGTACCCATATGGTTAAGCCTGGAAATATCTTTTCGGTCCCCTTCTGCCAGTAAGGGCCATATTTGTGTTTGTTTTTCTTTGTTTACATACAACATACCCACCCCTAAAGGAACAGATAACCACTTGTGTAAACTGGCTCCGTAATAATCGCAATGAAGGTCCGGAATTTGAAATTCTATCTGTGCCACTGCATGCGCTCCATCCACCAATACTTCCACTCCTTTACTATGAGCCATATCACAGATTTTGCGTACAGGTAATATCTGACCAGTAATATTGATCATATGAGAAACCATCAGCAACCTGGTTTTAGCTGTAATGGCATTGGCATAAAGATTTACTATTTCGGCATCATCTACCGGATGATTGGGCACAGACAGTATTTTATTCACAACACCGTGCCTTTTGCCAACCTGTTTAAACATTTCCAGCATGGACCCATAATCCTGTTCAGCCATGATTGCTTCATCCCCTGCTTTCCACGGAAAGCCAGCGATGATCATATCCAATGATTCTGTAGTATTCCGGGTTAGTATGCATTCATCTGCAGTGCAACCCAGCAGGGATGCAACTTTAGAAGCCATACTTTTCTTATTATCAAATTGAACAGTACGCATATAATAAGCACCCTGATAATTGACTTCCCTAACCTGCTGAATAAAATTTTCAAGAACAGGTTGCGGCATGATATTATAATAACCGTTTTCCAGGTTAATATAATCTGGTTTTAATCGATATTCCCCCCGGATCATTTTCCAGAATTCATCATCTGATGCAATATCCCTGACAGATCTTTTTTGGGCTTGCAGGATTAATTTTTCCATGGCCGACAATGAAAATGGGGCAGTTAAACCTGCCAGTACCAATCCTTTAAGGAAAGAACGTTTTTGCATATAGGTATACCAATTAGAATAAGTAAAAAGAAAAGATACTACAATTCATGCAATCCTAGTGTTCCATCTTTTTCATGTCTTCCACATTATCCATAGCAGGCCCCTGCATTACTTTATGCCAGTCTTCCCCGCGTCCGTATTTGCGCATGGCTTTATTTACATCAAATACCCGTTCATCATGTGGCGTTAAAGTATAAGGTGTAAAATCCGGCTGGTCTGTAAAATAATCCTGTAATAATGCAGCGGTTACATCATACTGGTTTACATATGGCACACCCAGTATATTATAGATTGTTTTTAAGATAGCGCCGAAATTGGCATGCGTATGACTTACATAACCATGTTTTATATAGGGTCCGGCCATCATTAAAACACTTCGGTGTGCATCCACATGGTCTACTCCTCCCTGAGGATCATCCTCAGTAATAATCACCAGCATATTTTTCCAGTATCGGGTCCTGGATAAAAAATGCAAGATTCTTCCTAATGCCAGGTCATTATCGGCCATAAATGACTGACGATAAGGATATCCATCCTCCGGCCTTACGTTTGCACCATGGTCATTCGGTAATTGTAAAGTAATTAAAGAGGGCATTTTCTCTTTTCCGGTTATCCATTTCTTTGTAAATTCTTCTTCAAACTGGTTCATCCGGAACTGATCAGGTATATTGGTATTAAATCCGGCATAATTATGGCTGGTATAAGGATACAGGGCTTTTTGCATAGGGACCATTACTGCATGGGCTGCCCCTGTGGCTGTATCCAGCCAGCTTTCTCTTACATGTGCGGTTTCATTGGCTTCGCCAAAATTATAAAAGCTTATTTTCTTTCTTTCCAGCGCTTCCCACAAACCACCGCGCTCAGCATAATCTTCAGGATCCATACTACCGGTAGATCCTGGAAATCTTCGTCCGGGTGCTGAAGAAAATATTTTAGCTGTTTTATCTGTATGTGAATTCGCTTCCACCCATTCATTGGGTATCACGCCCATCATCCAGTGGTGCCCATGTATAGAAGCATCGCTATCGCAGTAAAAATTATCACTGAAGGCAAATTGCTCAGCCGCTTTTATATGATTGGGGGAAACCCTTATATTTTGCAGTTTATCTGCCAGTGCAGGTGATAAAGTATAAGCACAATTTATTCCAAATCTGGCTAAGGTACTATCTCCACGGGCCTGTTTTAACTGGCCAAATATTTCGTCGTAAGTTCTGTTTTCTTTGGTGATATACACAATATACCTGATTGGGCTTTTCCGTATTCCCGGCAATTCAGGTAATGGATTCTGTTCGTTAATGTCAATATTCCTGCTAACAAAAGTGTTACTGATAGTTTGACGTGTATAATCAGCCAAAACCGCAGCAGAGGGTATTTTTATCTTCTGAAAAGAAGATAATTGCATATTGCCAATATAATTTCCCTCTGGCGATGGGATGAATCCGGCTCCGCCATTGGGACCAGCTCCCAATCCCCTGCACGATACAGCATAGATATATTGTTCATCAGCAGATAGTAATACCCGCGTAGGCCCCCAGCCGGCTGGTATAAACCCTTTGGTCTGTTTGGTTTGTACATCTATCACGGCAATGGCATTAAAACCCAGCAGGGCAACATACAGTGTTTTCTCATCCTTACTAAGGGTAATACCAAAAGGCAAAAAACCCCTGTAATGTTCAATCTCCGGTATCCCCCTTATTTGAATATGTCCTGTTATTCTGTGACTCCTGTAATCAATTACAGCAATATTATCATTGGTGGCATTGGTTACATAAATATGCTGCATTCCCACTGCTATGGAATTAGGACTGGATCCTCCCACTACTTCTGCCCCTTCAATCATCTGACCTATCTGAAAACCAGGTATATATTTATCTATTACTTTATTTGTACTTAAGCTGATAGCAAATACACTCATCGCTTCGGGAGATAATGGGCTTCCAACTCCGGGTATTTCTTTTCCTTCCAATTCTTCCCCCTCAATAGATTCTTTGGTATTATTTCCATAAGGATGCCGGGAAATCATCATGGAATCCTTATTTTTTGCAGTCATTCCCTTAACCAAGGGATACGCATACATCCCAACATTGGCAACAAATGCTATTTTCCGGTCTTTACTGATGGCAAGGCCAAATGGTTGGCGCCCAGCCGGAATTGATGCAGTAATCTTTTTGGAAGCCAGATCTATTCTCACCATCCGGAAGTTCCCCCTGTCTAAAACCAGCAATTCATTGCCGTTTACCAATAAATCAGCTGTAAAACTATCTTCAAATAATACGCCTCCCACCTGGCCATTCAGAGAAATGGAATCTATGGTTTGCATTTGCTCTATATCATAGAGGTACACATAACCATTATCACCACCACTGAGATAGACCGTTTTAGAATCTGCAGCAAAAGCCACTCCTAAAAATGAACCATCCTTTAATGGACCCTGAAGGGATTTATCATAACTGGGAACCCTTGTATTGGTTAAATTTGCCAGATCAATAATCGTAAACACACCACTGTGCAGGGTCACTGCTTTTTTACCATCCGGAGAAATGGCCAATCCATAAGGGCTATTGGTTATCCTTATCATTTCTCCTGCCGGGTGAACATAACGGCCGCTTGGCAAAACAGATATGCCTTTTTCATTGATTATACAAAATTCCGTTTTACCAGGTACTTCTAAAATTTTAACTGTTTTTTGTTGCGCTATAACGATAAATACTACCAAAGAAAAACAAAGGCATAAAATAAATTTCATAAACATTCTTTAGATATTGAAAATAAAAGCCGGCTCCATTACTGGAAGTATGATTTTACGGGTTAAATATATTCTTACTAGTGAGTTAAGCAATTTTTAATGAAATTATCGTTCTTATTCATTCCCTATTTCAAATTATGCGGAATTAATAATTTGCTAACCGGCATTAAAATCATTTTAAGATTATATACCAAAATCATGTCATAGTAATTTCATTTATACAGCCGGTAATAATAACAAGAGATAGTTTTTTATTTTTGCAGTTTAAAAAATCAGGCATGTATTATATTGTTTACGGTTTATTATACCTTATATCCCTGCTTCCATGGAGAGTCATTTATATCATCAGTGATTTTTTTTATCTGATTGCTTATTATATTGTAGGATACCGTAAAAAAGTAGTATTCAGTAATCTTCAGATAGCTTTTCCCGATAAAACTGAAGCAGAACGAATAAAAATTGCCAAAGAATTTTACAGCCAGTTTATGGATAGTCTGGTTGAAATGATTAAACTGATATCGATCAGTAAAAAGGATTTTCAGAAAAGGCATACTATTAATGCATCCGTATTAAACGATTATTATGATAAACTGGATAGGGTACAATTTACCACAGGTCATTTTTTTAGCTGGGAATTTGCAAATCTTGGCGTTTCATTGGAAAGTAAATTTCCCATCCTGGTTGTCTATATGCCTTTATCTAATAAAATATTCGATCGTATCATTTATAAGATGAGGTCTAAATTTGGCACTATTTTAATATCGGCTACAGAATTCAGGACCCGGTTTCACCAATACACCAAAAATAAATACAGTCTGGTACTGGTAGCAGATCAAAATCCAGGTAATCCTAAAAATGCATATTGGCTTCCCTTCTTTGGCAAAATGGCACCCTTTGTTAAAGGGCCGGAAAAAGGAGCACGGAATAATCATACAGCTGTATTTTATGCCCATTTTTATAAAGTTAAACGTGGTTATTACAGAACAGATATTGAATTTATTACTGATAATCCTGAATCTTACCCTGAAGGAGCACTTACTAAATTACTTGTAAAAAAAATTGAGGATAGTGTTAAAGAAAAACCATCCGGATACTTATGGAGCCATAAAAGATGGAAATTTGAATTTGACCCTGAAAATCATAAGCCTGTCTGAATGAATAAAATTTTATATTTTTAAAAACCGGCAAAGAGCCCTAAAATCAGTGCTTTTTGCCGGTTTTTAATTTTCTGATTTTCCTCATCTATTATTATAAAAATAGTTTGTATATTTTAAGTGTTAAAACCAACTCATTAACTAACGATTATTTACCATTAAAAAATTAATTTATGCTGGGTGAATTAACGGAACCTCAAATCAAAAATCTTTTAAGCAGTCAGGTCTTGGGCCGATTAGCTTGTTCAGATGGTAATCAGCCTTATATTATTCCGCTTACTTATACCTATAATGGAGAATATCTTTACGGCCAGACAAATGAAGGGGAGAAATTAAAGATTCTTCGCAAAAATCCTAAAGTGTGTTTTGAGGTGGATACTATGACTGATATGGCTAATTGGCAAAGTGTGCTGGTATATGGAACTTTTCAGGAATTGTCGGATGAAGAAGCTGAAAAAGCTAGAGGAATATTGTTTAGCAAAATCTTTTTACTGATGACCAGCAGCACAGTTCATGTACATGAACACGACGAAAAAACAGAAGACCTGGATGACAGTGCGAGAATTAAACAAATTATGTATCGTATTCATATAGAAAAGATGACTGGCAGATTTGAAAAAAGGCACCAGAAATCTTAGTTTCCATGGCTATTCTCATACAAATCTTCTATGTCTTTATATGCTTCAGGGGTATCTATATCATAGATACCCTTTTCAAAATCTACAGTTGCAAGATCTCCTGTATTTGCCATCAATACAGCTCTTGCCCCCTTATCTCCGCTTAGTTGTTTTAAACTTTCAAAATATTGCCAGTCAAACAATACTGGTGTTCCTGCAATTCCAGCATATTTTGCTGCTATGATACCATTCTGCGACTTTTCTTTTAAATCAATCATCTGGATCAATAACGCACTGCTTACAAATGGCTGGTCACTGACTAAGAGGAACAAAGCATCCAGGTCCGGATATTCCAGATTGATAGCCATAACCCCTTTCCTGATAGAAGATGCCATCCCTTCTTTCCAATCTTCATTAAAAATGATTTTCAGTTCATGGGTATCTATCCTATCAGTAATTAACTGATGGTAGCATCCGGTAACCAGTCCAATAACATAGGGTTTAATAGTTTTTACTTCATCAATCAGGGTTTCCAATATGGTACAGTTACCAAAAGGCAATAACATTTTTGCCTGTCCCATTCTGGATGCTGCACCGGCAGCTAATATAATTACCCCTGTTTTCATGAATGAGGCTGGTGGATTGGGGTTGGTTTTTCCCTTAAATGAACAGGCGTTTTTTGTTGAAGTACTGCCATAATTTCTGCTGCAATGGATACAGCAATTTCTGCTGCTGTTTCTGCACCCAGATCCAATCCGGTTGGGCCATATATATTTCGCATTTCTTCAGGTGAAATATAAATTCCTTCCTGGTTTAATGCTTCCAGCATTCTCTCCCTTTTTGCTGCTGGCCCCAATATGCCTAAATACTTTAAGTCAGGATGATTCCCCAACAATCGCAGCATTTCCATATCATAATTATAATTGTGGGTCATCAGTAGCACAGCTGTCCGGTTATCAATCAAAACAGTTTCTTTCCATTTTTCTGGCTTACCTAGCAGTATTGTTGCAGCACCTGGAAACCTTTGGTTAGTAGCATGAGAAGCTCTCCCGTCTGCAATAGTTACCTGCCAGCCCAGTAAACAAGCTATATCCACCATGGGCATTATATCATTACCGGCACCCGCAATCAGTAATGCTATAGGTGGAATACAATACTCCAGAAAAAACGCTTGTTGCTGATCAGCAGCATCCAGTAACAAAAGTTCAGACTGTTGTTGATACAACACCCTTTCTGCAACAGGGATTAGGTATTTCTGTACAATTTCAGGCAATTGCAATATACTGCAGGTACCTGTATGTTCTGCATGATTTTGAGAATACCCACAAATCAGTACAAATGGTTTACGTTCAGCAATAGATAAACGTAAATAATGAATGGGGTGATGAGGTTTAGTTGAATCAATGGGTTCAAATAAAATAGAAACAATGCCATTACATCCTAATTGTACACCCAATTTGGCATCGTCTTCATCAGTGGTATCATAAATAACCAGTTTCTTCCTGCCCTGTGTAATGGCAAGCACTGCTTTTTTCAAAGCATCCCCTTCCAGGCATCCTCCACTAATAGCACCTGTTAGCCTGCCGTCCTCTGTTACCAGCATCCTTGCTCCCGGCCTACGGTAAGAAGATCCGTTTACCTGAACAACAGTAGCCAGTGCTGTTTTCTTTCCTGCCAGTTCAGCAGCATCAAAAGCTTCAATAATATCTTTGATTTCCTTCATGAAGAACTAGCCCTGTTTATGGCCGGGCTCCCTTAACCATATCTGGTATAATAGCTTTAGCTGCTGTATTACCCCAGCTGTTTTTTACATAATTCAGAATATCTGCAATCTGATCATCCGTCAGGTAATTCTGAGCAGGCATTATTCCATTATAAGAAATGCCATTTACCTGAATTTCACCACTCTGGCCTATTAATATCACATTAATCAGGTCTTTGGCAGGTTTATTCAGAAAATCCGCTTTTAATAAAGTAGGTACAGCTCCCATCTGCCCATTTCCATCTTCCATATGGCAGTTTTGGCAATACAATGCATACCCATCTTTCCCCCTTTCTATGCTTTCTTTTAAATTAAAGTTCTGCGTAAACGAATTAAATAATACAAATAAGAATAACATAATCAGGCTTACTCTGCAAATTTTCAAAATTGATACACTTTATTGGTTGATTTAAACGATTTTGTTGATATCAAATGGAATTCTTCTTATTCTTTTTCCGGTTGCAGCATAAATCGCATTACACAATGCAGGTGTAAAAGATGGTAAACCTGGTTCTCCTACCCCTTTAATCTTAGGACCTCCATTGGCCAGTATATGCACTTCCACTTTTGGCATTTCGTTGATTCGTACTAACGGATTATTATGAAAATTAGTTTGCACCGATTGACCTTTTTCAAAGATGACACCATTCTTGGTAGCTGCCGTTAAAGCCATTACAGCAGCGCCCTGTACCTGTGCTTCCACGGTATCTGGGTTTACCACCGTTCCCAGATCTATCACTGCAATCACTTTTTCAATTTTAATCCCTGTTCCTTTTTTTGAAACTTCTATTACATATCCAGCCTGGCCTGCAAAGAATTCATATTGAGCCACTCCCCGGCCCCAACCAGCAGGTAATGACTTATCCCAATTCGAAACTTCTTTCAGTTTCAGCAATATATTTTTAGTATCAGAATCCTTAGTCAGCATGCCCAGGCGAAAAGCCATCGGGTCCTGTTTTGCCTGTACAGCCAATTCATCTATAAAACATTCATGCGCAAATGCCAGTGTACCACTGGTTACGGCACGCCAGGCGGCTACAGGTACATGCAGGTAATGGTGAACATAGCTGTTTTTCATATGTTCAATCTCATATTTCTGCTCACTGATCCCTTCTGTCATAGAGCGGTCGGCCTTGGTTTTATCATAATCCTTCTTCCCATCCAAGGTTGGTGAAATTACTTTATGCTGAAAAGCAATGGCTTTGCCATCCGCATTTAATGCCCCTTTCATAGCAGAGAAAGTCATAGGGCGGAATGGCCCCATCCTGGTATCATCTTCCCTGGTCCAGATAGCTTTCACTGGTTTACCAACCTTTTTAGTCAGCTGTACTGCCTCATGAATAAAATCTGTATACAATCTTCTTCCAAACCCACCTCCATTAAAGAGTGTATTTACTTTTATATTTTCAGGCGGAATATCATATGCTTTTGGAAAATCCCTTACAATACCACCGGGCACCTGCGTAGAAGCCCAGATCTCCAGATGGTTGCCATCATGCCAGCTGGCCACACAATTCATAGGTTCAATGGGTGAGTGGGAGACCACGCCGGTTTCATATAAAGCTTCCAGTTTTACAGCTGCCTCCGCAAAGGTTTTATCAAAATCACCCTGGCTATGTTGCATAGCACCTTCTTCTTTAGCAGCATCCCTTAGTTCCTGATCATAGGCTGCAGAATTAAAATTTTCATTTCCCTGAAAATCCCATTTCACTTTTAAAGCTTTTCTTCCCTGCACCGCTGACCAATAGGTTTCAGCAATAACAGCCACCCCTTCAGATTTCTGTCCGCTTATTTCTCTTGTACAGGTTTCCACTGCTATTACTCCTTTTACATTTTTCGTAGAAGTAGTATCAAAACTGACCAATTTAGCACCAAAAACAGGGCATCTTTCAATGGAAGCATAGACCATTCCGGGAACTGATACATCAATTCCAAAAATTGCTTTTCCATTTACTTTAAGGGGTATATCCGGCCTGGGTGAATTCTTACCGATAATCTTAAAATCTTTCGGGTCTTTGAGTACCGGATTTTTCGGAACCTCCTGCTTGGAAGCTGTTGCTGCCAGTTCACCATATGTCAAACTTTTTCCACTGGGCCGGTGAAACACTTTTGCACTGGCTGCATAACATTCTGCTGCAGGTACTTTCCACTGCTCACTGGCTGCCAGTATCAGCATCGTTCTGGCTGCAGCACCTACTTTACGCATATTCAGGTAACCAGTCCGTATAGAAGCACTGCCACCTGCAGACTGTCCCTGACCGTATTTAACCTCTCCTCCGGTTTGTTTGATCATTACCTGGTCCAGCGATACTTCCAGTTCTTCTGCAATTAATGCAGGAACAGACTGAAAAGTTCCCTGCCCTATTTCAGGGCGTGTATTGAAAATAGTAATCTGTCCATTTTCTTCTATGATCACAAAAGGAGATAATTCATAAGATTCTCCTGTTGCAGAAAGATTTTCTACTGTTGTCTCCCCATTGGCCTTAAAACCTAGTCCCAATATTAACCCTGTTCCAGCAATACTGGTAATTTTAAGAAAATTACGGCGGTCTATACCGGATGTTGATACTTTCATGTTGATGGTTGTTAAAGATTGAAAAGAATTATCGGATCAGTTCTGCTGCCCTGTGAATGGCACTGCGTACACGCTGATAAGTCCCGCAGCGGCACAAATTTCCCTGCATAGCCATATCAATATCCGCATCTGTTGGGTTGGGTTTGCTCTTAAGCAATGCAGTGGCACTCATAATCTGGCCCGATTGGCAATAACCACATTGTGGTACCTGCAACTCTACCCAGGCCTTCTGTACTGCTAACCCTACTTTTTCTGATAAACCCTCAATAGTAGTTATCTTTTTCCCTACAGCAGCAATCACCGGAAAACTGCAGGAACGTACAGGCATTCCATCAATATGCACTGTACAGGCACCACATTGGGCAATTCCACACCCAAATTTTGTACCGGTTAGCTGAACCATATCTCTGATAGCCCATAGGAGCGGCATTTCCGGACTCGCATCCACCTGATAGGCTTTATTATTTATGTTTAGCGTAATCATATAGTAATGTTTTCAATTTCATTCAATAGCAGCTTCATAAAAGTAATATTTAAAAAATGGAAAAGAAAAGCTTTCATTCAAAAAAGATGACTGGTTTATACATCTGCCGGCCACTGGTGATGAAAATATTGTTCCGGTTTCCCATCATAACGCTGATACGTATGGGCCCCAAAATAATCCCTTTGGGCCTGAATTAAATTGGCCGTACTCTTGCCTGTTGCAAGTGCATTGATAAAATTAACCGCTTCGCTGAAACAAGGCACAGCCAGTTCCTCTGCAATTGCTGAGGATACAAGCTTTGTTAGTGAAGGCCTTAATTGTTGCAGCTTTTCTATAAAAAATGCAGATAAAAACAAATTGCTGTCTTTTTCAAATTCAGTCACCAGTTCCTGCATCAGGCCTGACCGGATAATACATCCATTAGTCCATATCCGCGCAATTTCACTGAAATCAGCTTTCCATCCCTGTTTTCTGAATATTTCACCAATCAGCCAAAATCCCTGAAAATGGTTGATAATCCTGGCCAATTCATAAGCTGCTCTTAATACCTGTTCATCCAGCACAAGCCCCACAGCTTTTTTCTCTAAAGCACCCTCTAAACCGGTCCTTAAGATTTTATAAGCAGAAAGATAACGGGCAAATAATGCTGTTGCAATCAGCGTAGCAGGTATGCCTTCTCTGGACATCTCAATGGTGGCCCAGTTACCAGTTCCTTTATTACTGGCCTGGTCTATAATTTTATTCACCAGCCAGTCTCCATTTTCTTTTTCCCTTAATATAGAACTGGTAATATCCAGTAAATAACTGCCGGTAGCTGCTCCTTTCCAGGTTTCCAGCAAATCTGCAATTGCATCCGGATCTTTCCCACCTGCCAGTGCAATTCCATACAATTCTGCCAGCAACTGCATTTCTGCATATTCAATGCCATTATGTACCATTTTTACAAAATGGCCGCTGCCACTTTCTCCCATATAACTGCAACAGGGTTTACCCTCTTTGTCCCTGGCAGCAATGGCATTTAAATAAGGTCGGATAATATCATAAGCTTCTTCATCACCTCCGGGCATTAAAGAGGGGCCTTTTAAAGCGCCTTCTTCACCACCGGAAATGCCGCATCCGATAAAGAAAATACCTTTAGCGGCCAGATCTTTTTGCCTTTGAATGGTATCATGAAAATAAGAATTTCCACCATCCAGTATCAGATCTCCCTTAGACAGGTATTTAACTGATTCTGCAATTACCTGGTCTACCGGGTTGCCGGCATTTACCATTAAAATAATCTTCCTCGGTTTCTGTAATGATTTAATAAAAGCCTCCATTTCTTCAAAAGCCTGCGAAGGTTCCAGTTCCGGATATTCATTTTTAAAGTTTTCAGCAACAGCTTCTTCTTTCCCTTCCACAAAACGGTTATACATAGATATCCTGAATCCTTTCTGCGAAAAATTACGGCAAAGGCTTTTACCCATTACACCCAGTCCAATAATCCCTATTTCTGATTTTTCAAATAACTCATGGCAGATTTCTGATACAATTTCTTCCGGATGTTTATGAATAGAAATAGTAATGGCATCCAATGGTTTTTCAAGTGTATCAAATTGAGATTGCAGTAAAGAAGGCGGTATAAAATGCCCTTCCCTGGATTTCATTTGCTCCAGTATTTTTTCATAAGAGCCCTTTAAAAAAACAAATTTAATTTGCTGTTCCAGCCCCATCATCAGTATTTCCCTGTACGACTTTTTTAAAGCAGAACAGGATAAGATACAGGAATTTGTTTTTAGCTCTTCCTGCAATAAATTATTCAAAGCAAACAACCATCCCTTTCGGTCCTCATCATCCAATGGCAAACCTGCAGACATTTTTGCTATATTTTCGGTACTATGGTATTGATCTGCATCAAAAAAAGGAATCCCTTTTTCTTCAGACAATAATCGCCCGATGGTGGTTTTACCCACACCGGAAACACCCATAATAATAATCCCGAGTTTTTTACTAAGCATAATAAGGCAGATTGAGCTTGTAAATTAGCCATAAATAATAAAACCCTCTTCAATGCATTTTGTTACCAGTATAATATTTATTATATTACAAACTCGTCTTGCCATGCAACCAAAAAACAAGTCAACCGTTGAAATCAATTTCAAGAAGAGATTTTATATCTGCTACAACACGGATTGCTGGTACTACTTACCCGGCTATGCTGGCATTGGGTATGCTGAAACAGGCACCAGCTCCTCCCTTTAACTTACCAGGTAACGGCAAAGGAAAACATATAATTATTCTGGGTGCCGGGCTCGCCGGACTTTGCAGTGCCTATGAATTACAGAAACTGGGCTATACCTGTACCATACTGGAAGCGAGGGAACGTTCTGGAGGCAGGTGCTGGAGTATTCGCAAAGGATCTTCCAATAAAGAAACCGGGCTTCCGCATGCAAGTGCAGGTTTTGATGAAGGGCTTTATTTTAATGCCGAGCCTTCCCGTATTCCGCACCATCATCAGCTCACCATGCATTATTGCAAACTGCTCAAAGTACCTTTACAGGTATACAATAATGTAAATGAATCTGCTTATTATTTCAGTGAGGGAAAAGGAAAACTGTCCCATAAAAAAATAAGGGTCCGTGAAATTCACAACGATATCAGGGGCTATATGAGCGAATTGTTATCCAAAGCCATCTCTACAGATGCTTTACAACAACCCTTTACAAAGGAAGATGCCAAAAAAGTACTGGAATACCTGAGTGCAGAAGGGGGACTGGATATTGATAAATTATACAAAGCCTCTGCAAGGCGCGGCTATACAGAAGCGCCGGGTGCCGGTAATAAAGATGGAAAAATTGCAGACCCTTATGCACTGGCAGATATTATCCGGTCCGGTTTAATGGACCCGGATTTTTACAATGTGGCAGAATATACTTATGAATTGCAAATGACCATGTTCCAGGCTGTCGGAGGAATGGACAAAATTGCCCAGGCTTTTGAAAAAGCCCTTCAGCCAGGAACGGTTCAGTTCCATTCAGTAGTAACTGATATAATAAACACTCCTGATGGTGTTTCAGTTACCTATACCAGTAAAGAAGGAGATACACAGGTTATTAAAGCGGATCTTTGTATTTGTACCATTCCCCTTCCGGTACTCAGTAATATCAACCATAATTTTTCTTCCAATGTTTCTAAAGCCATTGATTATATACCCTATATCGCTGCCGGTAAAATAGGGTTACAGTTTAAAAGGCGTTTTTGGGAAGAAGATGAAGCTATTTACGGAGGCATTACCCATACCAATAATGAATTAACCCAGATTTTTTATCCTTCCAACGATTACCAGCAACAAAAAGGAATACTCATCGGCTACTATAATTTTAATGAAAAAGCCAAAGCCACAGGAGAATTAAATTATCAGCAAAGAGAGGCATTGGCCCTGCAAAAAGGAAGCCTGATTCATCCGCAATATGCACAGGAATTTGAAAACAGTTTCTCGGTTAGCTGGCATAAAACAAATTATAATATGGGTGGATGGGCCATTTATTCCAATGAAGAGCGGCAAACTTTTTATCAATCGCTTTTAAAACCCGAAAAGAATGTTTATTTTACCGGAGAGCACATGACTTATTTAAATGCCTGGATGGCAGGTGCGCTGGAAAGTGCAAGATCTACAGTTACGGATATACATGCAAGGGTAAGCGAACAAAGGCTCCAATATCCATAATCAGCAATCAATCAACCAAAAAATAAAACCATGTCAACCAATCCAACCAACAGAAGAAAATGGCTCAAACAAACAGCCATGCTTGCTGGCGGACTACCTTTAGCCGGCAGTTTTTTCAGTAACCTGGCATCAGCGACCACCAGGCCTGAAATGCCTGAAAAACATATTTTTATATCAGACAGGCAGTTTGCAGAATGGGCACCCATGAACCTGAAAGCCCGCTTATTGGCCAATGAAAACCCTTTCGGCCCTTCTGATAAAGCAAAAAAAGCTATAATAGCTGCAATTGATAAAAGTTACCAGTACCCAATTGCCTACCTGAACGATTTAAGCAATAAAATTGCCGAATATGAAGGCGTTAAAAAAGAAAATGTTCTCATCAGTTCCGGCTCATCACCACTTTTACATGCAGCTGCTATTTTATATAGTAAACCAGGGTCCAATATTATTACCGGAGAAACCACCTACGAGGATTTACCTTCCAAAGCAAGCCAGTTAGGTGCAAAGTGGGTAAAAGTACCGCTTACAAAAACCTACTCCTTAGACCTGGATGCTATGGAAAAAGCGGTAGATGCCAATACTACCCTCATTTATATCTGTAATCCAAATAATCCAACAGGTACTGTGGTAGATGCAGACAAGTTAAAAGCTTTCTGCGAAAGGGTTTCCAAGAAAGTGACCATTTTTGTGGATGAAGCCTATATAGATTATTTAGACAATCCTCAGGCTGTTACCTTAATTGATGCTGTGAGAAAAAACCAGAATGTAATTGTTGCCAGAACTTTTTCCAAACTCTATGGATTTGCAGGTTTACGCGTTGGTTATATTGTTGCCAAAACAGAACTGATTAAACAGATAGGTAATTTTACTGAAGGGCCTTTTTCTATTTCTGCTACTTCTATTCAGGCAGCCCTTGCAGCGTATAATGATAAAGAATTCCTGCAATCAGCCTTTACCAAAACAATGGCTTCCAAAAACTTTTTGTATGATGTTTTAAAGAAAGAAGGTTATGAATATATCCCATCCAGTGCCAATTTTGTACTATTCCCTATTAAAATGGATGGACAAAAGTTTGTTGATGAAATGATGAAACGCAGTGTAGGTGTCCGTAACTGGAAGATGGTAGGTAAAGACTGGTGCCGTATCAGTATTGGAAGAATGGATGAAATGCAGGCATTTGCAGATGCATTTAAAGAAATTTCTTAGTCATACATTCACTTTATTAATCACTTTTAATCCCTGTACAATAATGCAGAAACTTATTGTGGCTATTGCTATTCTTTTAACTGTAAACCTTTTTGCCCAAAATAAAACCCGTGCCATTACCCTGGATGAATACCAAAAAGCTAAAACATTTACGGTAAAAGACCTGGATAACGATACGTATATAAAATTCGAAAACAAGTATATCCTGGACCGCTACGAAAACCGTAAACCTTATTTTATTACGGGGGATGACGGATTAAAAAAACGGATGGATATCTACCGGCTTATTGCAAAAGACAGCCTGCAGGAAATAGGCATTGTTATATTCTATACCAATGAAAAAGGTAAAACCTACCAGGCATGCTTACCGGGTTTATCCGCAGCACCCAATATCTGGGAAGCTTATTTTGCAGATATTCATAGCATCGAAAGAGAAGAAAAAAACTTTGTACTGAAATTGTCTTATGTACTCTCCAAAGAATTAAGTTACCAGGTGTACAAATCCCTCAATTCCAATAAAGATATCAGCAGGGAACAAGGTACTTATGGTAATGAAATCTGCTTTCCCGGTAATATGCTGGTAACCATGAGCAATGGCAGTGCCAAAGCAATAAGTTCCATTCAACCAGGCGACCTTATAGTTACCATTAATCCCTTAACAAAACAAAGCGAAAATGTTAGTGTACAATCACTTTCCATTCATGAAGCAAAAAACTATGCCATTACCCATTTACAATTAATGCGTGCAACAGCAAACAGGTTGGCTGATAAAACGGAGGTCCTGCTCTCCACACGTGAAATCAATGCAACACCCAATCATCCGGTATTAACGGCAAAGGGTGAAAAAAAGGCTGGTGAAATCAAAGAGGGGGATGAACTCCTCTGTTATAACCCAGTTGCCAATGCCTATTTACCCTATACCGTTTGGCAGACCGAGGAATATCCTGCCGGCATACAAAAAGTGTATAATATCAATACTGATTCCAAAACACTAATGCTGAATGGGGTAATGATGCTGCAGAAAAGTCTTAATTCCAGTAAACCTGAAAATTAGTAATGAGATTTTCAGGTTTATACAAATGAACTTTTATTATTACTGGTAACCAATCAGTTGACAATCTTACAGAGCAGTTATATATTTGTCTAAACGAACAAAATGAATCCAGCAGTTGACTTTTATTTTAACAAGGCCAATAAATGGCAGAAAGAAGTTGAAAAATTAAGAACCATCATTCTGGATTGCCAGTTAACTGAAGAGTTGAAATGGGGAGTTCCTTGTTATACGTTAAACAAAAAAAATATCGTCTTAATCCACGATTTTAAAGAATACTGTGCCCTATTATTTTTTAAAGGAGCTTTATTAAAAGATACCCATGGTATTCTAATACAGCAAACGGAGAATGTACAGGTTCCACGCCAGATCCGGTTTACCAATATCCGGGAAATAAATGAGCTGAAAACCACTTTAAAAGCCTATATATTTCAAGCAATTGAAGTGGAAAAAGCAGGTTTAAAAGTGGCGTTAAAAAAACATACGGAACTTGTATTTCCTGAGGAATTTCAACTTAAATTAAAGGAAAACCCGGCCTTAAAAACTGCTTTTGAGGCATTAACCCCCGGCAGGCAAAGAGCTTATAATCTTTATTTTTCTGCACCCAAACAATCCAAAACCAGAGCATCAAGGATTGAAAATAGTATACTAAATATCCTGGATGGAAAGGGATTAAATGATCTGTAAAATCAAAAAAAAAGGCCAGGATTAAAATCCAGCCTCTTTCAAAAATTTAAGATCCATAAAAACTAAGTTAAATATATTAATAAATCCATCACCAATATTATAATTTCTTCAAAATACAATAAAAGCAGTTTTTTTTATTTTTAACCATTATAAATATTTTCCACTTATTAGTGTAAACTTACTGTCAAAATTATACAGCCTTGGTATTCCTGTTGGAAGATTTACTTTCACAATATCCTGTTTACTGATATTTTCCAGATACATCATCAAAGCACGTAAACTATTGCCATGAGCCACAATCAATATATTTGCACCTGCCATTAATTTTGGTTTAATAGCTGATTCATAATAAGGAATAACCCGGTTATAAGTATCTTCCAGACTTTCTCCTCCCGGAGGTTTCACATCATAACTTCTTCGCCATATCTCCACCTGTTCCGCTCCATATTTCGCTTCTGTTTCAGATTTGTTGAGTCCCTGCAAATCTCCATACATTCGCTCATTCAAAGCAGCATTTTTTATTATTGGAATTGCTGTTTGATTAATTTCTTCCAGGATAATATTCAATGTTACCTGTGCTCTGATCAGCATCGATGTAAATGCAGTATGAAAAGTAATTCCTTTTAATTTTTTTCCAGCTTCCAGCGCTTCTTCTTTTCCCAATTGAGAAAGTGGTACATCCAAATTTCCGGTAAACAGGTTGGCTAAATTATAGGTAGACTGACCATGACGTATAATGGTTAATGACATTCTCTATTTTATTTTTTTAAAAACGATCTTTTCTGCTTCCTTTTTGGTCACTAAAGAATAGAATTCCCTTAGTTTTTGATAATCTTCTTTTTCATAAATAGCTTTATTCAACTTCAAGGTACAGGATAACCTGATGTTTATACCCGATTGTTCTGTTTTGTATTCAAATAAACCATCTTTTCCATTTAATTCTATATGAGCAGCACCAGGTAGCTCGTCCACAACATATCCTTTGGGAACTTCCAGGTTCAATACAAAAGACTGATCTAAACAATAGGGCATTTCTATGGGTAATACTCTTTTATCTGCTGTAAAGGGATTCATGTGGAAACTTTGTTCCATAAATGGTTCAAAATACAAAAGGTCTTCATCACCTGGTGTATATTTCAAATCATACCTGATAACGGCTGGAGAATCGGTATTTTGTAAAGAATCTATATTAATATTACTAATCTCATATGGGCTGTGATATTCTTTCTTCAGATCATTAAAAAGATCTTCTTTTTTCAAGTCCTCAAGTTTTGCCCGCAAATAATAGGCCTCTACTTTACCAAGGCTGTTAATAACAGACCCATCCAAACCATTTTTACTGTTCACTAATGAAATAGTAGTCGCTTTATGCTCTGATAGTGAATCGGTTGTAAGCAATACACTGGAAAAAGTAAAATCAATTACCCTGGCCCATCCATTATAACAGTCAGGTTTCAGATCCCCAAAAGGCAGGGATCTGCTACTGGCATCAAGCAATATTTTTTGCCCTTCAGTTTGTACACGGCAAATCACATAATTATAATTATCTGCAGAAGGGTATGTTTCTCCTGCAGCCCCGTTTTCCCGGGTACTCAGGATCAGCGGACTGGAACTTAGTCCTGCTTTTCGGCAAAGGGCTGTAAGCAAAAGATTAATCTCAGCAGCACTACCCACTTTAGTCCTAAAAACTTCTTCCAGTGGTTGTGACAGGTATTTACCCTGTTTTTTATTGCAGGTCATATTATCCCTTACATAAGCATAAATACTTTTAGCCTTTATTGATGAGAGATTGTCTCTGCTCCCCGGAATACTTTTAATAGCTTCATCCAACCACTTTCCTTCCTTTAGTCCGGCTCCAAAATCATCATCATTATTCAGGATATTCACTTCCTGAATCCAGCTTTTAATAATCCTTTTGTAAAACATTGGTGGATAGAGTACACTATATAATTCAAAATCAATACTCTTTCTGTAATTCGAAAGATTACTTACAAAGGGTTCCTTCTCCAAATCTGGTACATTTTTCATGGCCATATAATGCACCAGCATTTTGGTAGAGGCTTTCATAATTTCTGATTCATCATAGAAACTGCCGTCATCAGCCCTACCGCCATAATTGCTGGTGGTATACCAGGTACTGTCAATATCAAAATGGGGTTTACCCCTCTTGGTAAGCAGGTAGGTATAATAGATGGGTTGTTTTATAAGATATTCGCTCCAGATACAGGGTAACCCAGTCTGAAATTGCCAGTTGGGCACATCACCAACACCAGGTAATTGAATGGTATAAAAATATTCAATGATGCAGCCTTCTTTAATACCAGGGAAAGCAAATTTATACTGTGTCAAATATCCGTTTCTGGTTTTAACAACTTTTTCCTTTACCAGGTCAGGTATATCAAAATAAGCTGCTACCATTTTGCCATTTTCCATATGATAGATCTGCGCAGAAAATTGAATAAGTTTTTGTTCATACATTTTTGAAACGATCAAAGGGATCTTGATCAATGATGCATCTTCAAAACTATTTTTTTTCAGAAGCCTGATCCTTGCAAAATGTGTATACTGAATATCAAAATTATCCTGAAGGTTCCGCACATATTCCACCTTACCGCTGTTAAATAAATAAACAGCAGCAGCAGAACTATCTACTGCATAAGCTGTAGGTTCAAAATCAGATGGTTTTACATCCCCAAATTGAATAGTTACCCTGCCAGTTTGCGAACTGACAGAGTTAGTGCAAATGAGCGACAACAGTATTATGATCAGGTATTTCATAGATATTAATAAATAGTTATAAATATACTAAAAATTGCTGTTCAAAAATCTGATATTTAGCATCATTTTAAACCAAAATTAGATTGGGTGTACCAGTTCTGAACATTATGTCCATATCAGGTCATAAGACCAAAAAATCATTCAGTACATATATTAAAGCGTCTGGTGAAGAACACGCCAAAATCATGAAAAATCGTTGGGAGAATAACATTGAAATGGACAAACCCATGATTCATCCACTTCTTTTAAAGTAACCGATAATGACAATTTTGAAAATTCAAATTTTTAGGTCTGTTTGAGGAACACCTAAAGGAAACTTATTTAGTACATTTATAATTAAAGTCAAAAGAATGTCAATATTCAATTTTTTTAATAAGCACAAACCACATTGGTTGACATTACCCAATCCAGACGAAAGTTTATCTTTTTTTGAAACAATTAAAAAGGAAAGTGAAATATTGTGGGCTGATACATATCCAAACAAAAAAATTTATGGTTTCCAAATTCAGCAAGATTCCAAATGGGGGATAGGTCTAACTGATTCCGAACTTCTTGACTTTGAAAACACTTTTGGTTTTACTTTCCCATCACCACTTAGAAATTTCTATAAAACCATGAATGGACTTACAAAGAAAGGAATAAACCTTTTGGGGAGTGATGGTTCACCGTTTACTTATCGTTCTGTCTTTTATTCTTATCCTGATGACGTACAATTGATTCAAGAACTAATAGATAGGATTTATAAAACAAAAATCATTGAATGTACAAGACATTGAAAGCTTAAAAATTTCAAGAATATTTCCTGTTTACGGGCACAGATTCATGTTAATTGATATACCAGGTAATCCAATTCTTTCAATGTATGGAGATGATATTATTTATTATTCAGATAACCTGAGCAAATTATTAGTAAATGAGATTTTTGCAGGTGAAGTTTATAATAATTATGATTTTGAAAACATTTGGAAATCACATTCCGAAATTAAATTTTGGCTTGATTGAAATACAAAGAAAATGGCAGTACTGTCACAACAAAAATCATCTGTAAATCATCAAGAAACCCCCTCCACCGCAACTCTTCCGAGCTCATAACTAAAAAACCCACGTCAACCGTGGGTTTTTTAATCTTCGAAGTGGTGTGGGGCGGGATCGAACCGCCGACACAAGGATTTTCAGTCCTTTGCTCTACCGACTGAGCTACCGCACCTTCCGTAAAGGGCTGCAAATATAAGGCGTCCTTTTAAATTGCAAAAACTATTTTTAAAAGCAGCTGAAAATCACCTTTTTCTGACCACTTACCCTATGGCTAATGATGCATTAATTGAAACTTAAACGATATTTACATCGTAATTCTCCAAACAAATGTCCATGAAAGTTGCGCTGTTTATTCCCTGTTATGTAGACCAGTTTTATCCCCAGGTAGGTATTGCCACCCTGGAAATCCTTAAAAAGTTCGGCTGTGAAGTGGTTTTCCCTTTAAACCAAACCTGTTGTGGACAGCCAATGGCTAATTCAGGTTTTAACCACCTGGCCGGAGGCTGTAACGAAAACTTTATTCAGAACTTTGCCGGTGCAGATTATATTGTTTGCCCTTCAGGTAGTTGTACCCTGCATATTAAAGAACACCTGCATTCCGAAAAACAGGAAGCAGAAGCACTTAAAATCAGAAAAAAGGTATTTGAATTGTCCGAATTTTTGACCGATATACTCAAAATAGACCGCATTAATGCCCGCTTTCCTTATAGAGTGGGTTTTCATTCCAGCTGCCATGGTCAGCGTGGGTTACACTTATCTTCCATGAGTGAATTAATGCTGCCGGCTTTCTCCAAACCGGAACAATTATTAAAAGAG
>Ga0364874_10235_pt1 | contig 32685 bp, 25 predicted proteins | sample ExccelAu500001D4_2_FD_206922 | JGI IMG/M metagenome (GOLD analysis project Ga0364874, IMG submission 206922) | Enriched cells from Trout Bog Lake Hypolimnion, Wisconsin, USA - BchlTB.Aug07.5000.01.D4 | ecosystem: Environmental > Aquatic > Freshwater > Lake > Hypolimnion/Profundal zone | place... | reverse complement strand
ATCGTCTCTGAGCGACATTGTTTCTGCCATCACAGATATTTCCGATAAGACGAATCTTCTTGCTCTCAATGCTGCAATTGAAGCTGCCCGTTCCGGAGAAGCCGGCAGGGGCTTTGCCGTGGTGGCTGATGAGATTATGAAGCTTGCAGAGCAGAGCAGACGTTCCGCCGACCAGATTACGAAGGTGCTCGATAAAATCCGTATTGCCTCAGACCGTTCTCTTGAGGGCGCTAATCAGGTCGTGATCACTGTTTCTGAGGCTTCGCATCTCAGCAGCAGTGTGAGTGAGAGTTTCAGTATTATCCGCGGCGAGGTTGATGCGATGAGCCTGCTTATGGGGGAAACAGCCAAGATTGCCGATGGACAGAGCTGTTCCACTGATACGTTAAGCGTCAACATTGATAAAGCATCCCGTGAAGCACAGTCTCTTATTGTTCAGGTTGAAAATATTGAAAGTGCTGTCAATGAACAGGTAGAATGGGGTGTGAAACTTACCGACTCGCATTCCGGAATACGTTCTCTTGTCGAAAATGTGAAAGATGCTGCCGGCGGTTTCAAGATCTCCTAGATTTTCAGTTAGTTTTCACTGTGGTGAATTGTTCCGCTCACCGAAAGCCCCATTTTTCCTGCTGCCCGGGATACTGCACCCATAACATCCTCTGCTATGTGATAAAAGCAGGGGATTATGACGAGAGTAATAACCGTTGCAAATATCAGTCCGTAACCGAAGGCGAGAGCAAGAGGGGAAACCAGATAGTCCTTTCCCCCGAGTCCATAGATTACAGGCATCAGCTCGAGGATTATTGATCCGGCTGTCAGGATGATCGGTCTGAGACGTACAACGCCCCCTTCTACGATGGCATCTTGAATGCTCATCCCATCATCTCTGAATCTGTTGATAAACTGCACCAGTACGAGCGTATTTGAAACAATGATTCCTGCAAGGCTGAACAGCCCCAGCATGCTCATGAATGAAAGAGGCTGATGGTGTATATATAGAGCAAAGACGACGCCGACCAGTGCAAACGGTATCGCAATCATTACGACAAGCGGCTGAATCAGCGACCGCATTGAAACAGTAAGAATGACAAACATCACGATCAGCGCTGCCATGAAATAGAGTCCAAGCTCGCCCATCGATTTGTTCGTATCCTCCTGTTCTCCTCCGTAGCTGATAATGTAACCCGGATAACGTTTTTCAATATCTGTGAACTTGTTCTTCATCAGCTGTGTAACTCTGTCTGAAGTGATAACTGCTGTATCGACATCAGCCTGAACCTGTACAAGCCTTTTGAAGTTAAGCCGGTTGATCTGGGAATACGCTTTGTCCATTTTGAGCGTGCTGACAGCATCGAGAGGGATGAGTCCGCCCATGCGGTTTGCAATTTTAACATCATGTATCCCCTGTATTTGGGTTCGTGTGTTCTCCCCGAACCTGACACGGATGCCGACTTCTTCCTGATTCTGATTTACTGTTGTAGCTACAGCCCCTGCAAATGATGCATTGAGAGTGATTGCGATGTCATACGCAGAGACATTGCTTCGGGCAGCAACCTCTTCATTGACTCCATATCGGTATTCAGTCTTGCCTTCTTCAAGGTCAATGGCAAGGTCGCGAACACCTTTGATTGTTGCAAGATAGTCATTGTATTCTTTTGCAATAGCAACGATCTGATCGTAATCCCGTCCCCGTATTTCCACGTTGACAGGTTTTCCGATAGGAGGTCCGCTGAATACGCTGTCGACTTTAATTTCAGCACTGCGCGAAACGGCTCCGTTTTTCTGGGCATCTGCAATTTTTTTTCTAAGTTCATCATTGATTGTTTTTGCTTTGCGATGACGGTCTTTCTCCGGCGAAAGGAATAATTCAAATGTTGTCTTGTATGTTGCCTTTCCCGGTTTTGGATCCAGTACGGTGTTGTATTCTTCACCTACCCATGCATGGAGGGCGATAAGTTCTTCTTTCGGGAGAGCTAAAAGAATTCTTTCTATTTTTTCAGATTCTTCAAGGTTCGCATTGAGATTTGTCTCATGCGGCAGTTTGATGCTGACGCGTATCTGCTCTTCTCCTCCTTCCGGCATGAATTTGAATCCGATCCCGGGTAAAAGCGAAAGAGAAATGACAAAGAGAATAATCAATATTCCGACTGTTATATACCGGTGCTTGAGCGCGGCTCGAATAATCCGTTTGTATCCATTCTGAACTTTTCCGAATAAACCCGGTTCAATATTGCAGTCTTCATCATCCCTGCATGTTTTTTTTGCGGGATGTTTCTTCTTTCCTTTTGAAGAGAAGATCGATGCTGCAAAAGCCATGATCCTCTCCGGAAGAGTTTCAGGTTCCTTGTTCTTTTCAGCATGATCCTGAAGGAAGATATTGAGATAGGTCGGCAGAATGAACATTGCGACAAACCAGGATGCGATAAGAGCTGTAATGATCACAATGGGAATCGGCCGCAGAAACTTTCCCATAATTCCGGTGAGGAGAAGAAGCGGCATAAAAGCTGTCACGATGCACAGCAGTGTTGTTGTTACAACCCAGAATACTTCAGAAACCCCTTTCTCTACAGCATCCGACCTTTTCATTCCCAGCTCAAGATATCTATGGCTGTTCTCCGCCACAACGATACTGAAATCGACGATCATTCCGAGAACCATGATCATGCCGAAGAGACTGACAATGTTGAACGTAATTCCCTGATATTTCATTGAAATGAACATTGCCATAAAGGATATAGGAATACCGGCGAGAACAATTCCGGACATCCGTCTTCCGAGCAGCATCAGCATGAAAATGCCGAGAATGACAAAACCTACAATTGCTTCTTCTATAACTGATGCAAGACGGTTTTTTGTGCTGATGCTTGAATCGTTGAAGAAAGTGATATTGATATCGTCGTATCCTGCAACTGAGTATTTCGCTGCAGCAGCGCGGATGCGGGATGCAAGATCTATTTCGTCAGCGCTGCGCTTCTTCCATATCTTGAAGATGACAGCATCCTGACCATTAAAGCGGCGGTAGGTGTCTGCTTCTTCATACGCGTCTGTTACTTTAGCGATATCTTTTACTCTTGTTGAGAATCCGCCGTCACTTCCCATTATGACGGTGTTTCTGATTTCATCTGCATTCTTGAACTGCCCTTTGGTTCTAAGCACGAATTCTTTTTTCCCTAAACGCAGCGCTCCTCCGGGAAAGTCGATATTTCGCATCTGCAATGTTGTTATGAGAGTGTTCATGCCGATGCGGTATTTGTCGAGAGCATCAGGGTCTACTTCGACGAGGTATTCGCGGTCGAGATATCCGATCTTCTCAACTTCAGCTACGCCGTCGATATCGTAAAAGAAATCTTCCGATTTATTCGCGAATTCACGCAGACGGGAGTAGGGCACTTTGCTGTTCTTTCCGGTAAAGGCGATATTGATCAGTTCTGTATTGTCAGTGGTGATTTCTTTGACAAGAGGTTTGGTCGCTTTTGCAGGGAGATTATCTACCTGATCGACTGCATCCTTGATGTCCTGTACGACCTTTTTTTATCGCTGGCCTTGTCCTCGATATAGACGACAATGACAGAAACATTTTCAACATTGTATGATCTGACCTTGTCAAGATCGCTTACTTTTCGCAGTTTTTTCTCAATAGGTATCGAAATGAGTTCCTCTGCATCTGATGGAGATGCTCCCGGATAAACGGTCGTTACCGTCACCATATCCATATTTACCTGCGGGATTGACTCTCGGTTTGTTCGTGATAGTGCAAAGAGCCCTGCCATAAGAATGAGAACGACCAGCAGGTTGACGATGAGTCTCTGCCTCATAAGATAGTGGATAACCTTCTGCATATATAACCTCCGCAGCTGAATCTGTTGCAATGACCGGATTCCCGGTTCAAGAGTGAATATCTATTATGCTTTTTTGACCAGAATGCCGTTGAGAACCAGATCTATGATGCTCAATCGCCGTTTTTCAAGAAATGCATCATAATCATTGATTTCGATATCCAGAACTTCTGTCATTGAAACTGATAGAAAGAAAATCATGATTATTCCCTGAATGCTGATATTGAACTGATCGGAGTCAATCGGCCTGAAAGTGCCCTCTGCTATACCCTTCTCGAGAGTTCTTTTTTCAATCTTTACGCAGTCATCGCCATAGATGCTCTTGCAGTGTTTGATGACCAGCGGAACTTCCTCTGCACCATTACTGATGGCATCGATCATGATTCGGGCAAAATTGTGGTCATTTGAGAATAATCTGAACATCCAGTTTATCGATCCAATGAGGACTTCTGTCGGAGAAAGCCCCTGTTCCTGGGATCGAGTGTATTCGTGTATCATGTCTCCGAAGATGTTTGAAAAGATTTTCTTCAGCACATCCAGATAGAGCTCATCCTTGCTGTGGAAGATATAGTATATCATGGCTTTATTGATGGAGGCTTCTTTTGCGATCTCTTCCATTTTGGCACCATGCCTTCCTTTTGTCGCAAAGACCTTCACTGCAGCTTCAAGAATTTTCTCTCTGCTTGTCATATCATACCCTTGATTGAATGGTTTAACGTTATTGTTAAAATACTTGGTTAAACTGTATCGACAACATTATTTTGCTAACCCGTGGGTTTAAATTGTAAATTCTGTACTTTCAGGTTATATGTAGACTTAAAATTGTAAATTACTGTTATAAAGGTCAGTTTTATGCTTCTAAAAAGGGTTGTCGCAGCTCAAAAAGTCAGTTCATTGATTTTTTTCAGCAGAACAAGGAACACTCCTGATTTTATGACAGATGATTAGGAATGTTCCTTGTTAAAGAAAGGCAGGTTATTGATTCATCTACACGATAAACATATCAAGTGCGGTCAATTGCAGAAGACGATGAATTATCTTTCCTCAGTTCGGAAGTACTAGAGCTTCTCCGGATCAATCTCTCCGACGTTGTTGAATATGTGATTCGGTCTGTATGAGAAAAGATCGACGGTTTTTCTGTCGGTTACCCCTGAAAGAACAAGACATGTCGTCATGCCGGCCTCAAGACCTGCGATGATGTCGGTATCCATCCTGTCGCCGATCATCACTGTTTCAGAGGAGCGGGCATTGAGTTTCTTTCGGGCAATCGTCATCATCAGAGCATTCGGCTTTCCGATTATATATGGTTTCTTGCCGGTAGCACGTTCAATCGATGCGAGGATTGAACCGCATGCCGGTTCAATGCCGCCTTCTGTCGGGTCAATGACATCCGGATTTGTTCCCACGAAACGGGCGCCTTTTGATATCAGCTGAACGGCATGTTTGAGCATTTCATAGTTGAACGATGCTGTTTTTCCTACGACAACATAGTCGGGATCCGTTTCCGAGATGGAGTAGCCGGCGTTGTAGAGTTCATTTGTCAGACCTGCGCCGCCGATTACATACGCAGTTCCCCTCGGCTTCTGTTCGTGAAGGAAAATGGCTGTTGCCATTGCTGATGTGATGAAGTTATCAACGGTGAGTCCTTGGATGCCGAGAGATTCCAGCTTTCGCTTGAGATCCAGCGGCGTCTGTTCAGAATTATTCGTGAGGAAGAGAAAAGGGGTTTTTTTATCGAGGAGACGTTTTACAAATTCTTTTGCTCCCGGAACAAGCTCTTTTCCTCTATAGATTACGCCGTCCATATCTGAAATAATACTTTTCTGCATCTTTTTCTCCTGTTGCTGCCGGATATAGAGCTATACTTTTTTCACTGTGAGTATATGAATCTTCCGCTATGAGACCTGATCCTGCCTGTATTGTCAAGGGTTTGGGTCGTGAACAATAGATAATGAGTCTATACATTTCTTCATCGCGGCGGCATCATACAGTTCATCAAGTGATGCAATTTTTTGGTCAATGCCGATCATTGCTGCGATTGAAGTGAGAAGATCTGTTCGTGTCGCAAACTGGCTTCTCACCGAAGGCGCATTCTGGCTTTTTGAGATTTTTTTCCCGTGCTGCTGTATGATGGTATGATGAAAAAAACCTGTTTTGCTGAACAGTGAAAGTTCGAGCGATGCAGCAATCAGCTGCTGCGCAAGCGTTGACGGCAGAAGGTCCTGTCCTCTGACAATAATATTGATGCCGAAATGGATATCATCAGCAACGCTTGCCAGCTGATATGATGGAAGCCCATCCTTTTTTCTGACAACCGGTTCCCTCATCTCCGGCGGAAGGAAGGCTTCCCGGACGCCATGAGCGAGTTCAGTGTATGAAACTGCGGTATTATCTGTTTTCAATCGCCATGACAGATCCTGTCCGTCAAGAGGATGCATTTTATCCCTGCATATTCCGGAGTAACCGCCGCATAACGATGACAGATCTTTCCGTGAGCAGGAACATGCATAAACACGGTTTCTCTCCGCAAGGGTTTCCAGATGTCTTGCGTAAAGATGAAGCCGCGTGTGCTGGGAATAGTTTTTTAAAAAGTCCTCAGTTCCTGACGGTCCATCATCGGGAGTAAGACCTGCGAAATCGAGAGTGAAAAAAATATCGTCGACATATTCCTTTCTCATCCTCATCGAATCGAGGTCGTCAATGCGCAGAAGAATCTTCGCACCGTACTGTTGTGCGATGAGCCAGGTCACTGCAAAGGAGTAACAGTTTCCGATATGCAGATACCCGCTCGGGGTGGGGGCTATTCTTGTTTTTTTCTCATTCGGGTGTTCCATGTCTGAGTGACTATGTTTTCGCTATTCTGCTGTCGAGGAAAAAATGAATACCGTTGAAGTTTCTCACTGAACACTATCTGCATAGTTCTGTTTCATATGTCATTCTGTGATTGTCAGTTTATAATTTTCGGGAGGTTGTTTTTTTGAACAAAGTGCACACGTAGCGGGAAATGCGTTTAAATTTGCCGAAAGACTAACAATACGATTGATATAACTGGACTTACCAGACTTAGATTTCATTTATTTCTATTGATACACGTTAAAATGCATAATTTGACTTAACATAGAAGTTAATCAGTGAGGATATGCGGCCTGATTTCAGATGGGTAAAATTAATTCCTACTTGCAAAATTTAGTGCTGTGGAATGGACTCAGCTATCAAATTACAAGCGAGGTGAATATGGGTAAGAAAGTGGTTGCGATTGTTGGTAGTTATCGCAAGGGCGGTGTGATCGACTCGGCTATAGACGAGGTGCTGAAAACAGCTAAGGAAGGCGGAGCGCAGACCGAGAAAATATTCCTGATCGATCAAAATCTTCAGTTTTGCACCAACTGCCGAATCTGTGCACAGAAGGCCGGAACCACCCGGGGAAAGTGTGTTCTGAACGATAAACTGGACAAGATCCTGAACACTATTGAAAATGCTGATGCGCTCGTGATTGGCACACCTATCAATTACTATAATGCCTCTGCCATTACGCGCCAGTTCCTGGAGCGTCTGGTGTGTTATACCTACTGGCCATGGGGTCAGGCCATTGCACCGAAGCCGCGCAGCAAAGTCCATACTAAACCAGCTGTGCTGATTACCTCTGCAGCGATGCCGGGATTTTTGCATTCAATCTTGACAGGTGCGCCGAAAGCACTCAAGATTATGGCCGGCTCTCTGGGAGCCAAGCCGGTGCAGATACTCAATTTTGGCATGATGAATATGAAGAAAGATACTACAATCTCAGCCAGCCAGGCAAAGAAGGCCCGCAAAGCGGGACGAAAGCTTATAAACGCCAAGGCCTGATTAAAATCGGGTATATAAAAGTGAAAAAGAGTCAGGAGCGATTTCCCTGGCTCTTTTTGTTGTTTGCGTAACGAAACTTACCTGCTGTATGCTCATTTACTGCTCATATCTTAAAATCTTGGCAGCTTTTAGCTCCCGCCCCCTCCACGAAGGGGCGGAAGCGTGGTGGTAGGGATAAAACTTCCATGACCCTGCGTTGTTAATTTCCTGATCACTTTTTCAATGGCATTCTCAATAAAGTGTACCGGCCATTTTGTTGTTAATGTCAGGTGAAATAGTTTTCTGACCGGGTAGTACCCAAAAGCTTACATTTATGAATAAGGAAAAAAGAAATTATTCAAAGTATCCATAATTTATTATCGATGTCTTTTACTAGTTGACAACTAGTGATTAGCTTGTTTTCGTGAAATTCACAATGTTTATTGCTAACACATGCAGTAAATAGTCTCTATGTATCTTCCATAGATTTGTTTTAATGAATGTATGTAGGATTATTTAAACAAACTGAAGGGGACGATGGGCCTTTTTAATACTCATTCAATTTTCAGATTAGGGAAAACGATCCCAACGCTTTTGGGTATTGTAACAATCACCCTTCATGCCTATGGCAGCGTATCTCATCTGCTTCAGCCGGAGAATCTGAAAATTTTTATCATGTCGGAATGTTCTCTGTTTCTTCTGTTGTGCGGAGGATATTTAATGAATGATATTCTTGATCTTCCGTATGACCGTATTAATCGCCCTGGTACAGTCTATATCGGCAAGCTGATCAGTCGGAATGCTGCGGCTCTACTGTCTGTTGTTCTTTTTGCATTATCGCTTTTCTGTGCATCGGCTGCATCAAAATTGGTTTTAGCTGTTATTGCTGCACAGATGGCAGCGCTTCTGATTTATAATATTTTTTCCAAAAAGATGTCATATTTAAAGCCATTTTATATAACACTGCTGTTTGTATCGATGTACCCGCTGTCGTTTGCAATTGCCGGAGGCGGAATTCCCGGACCACGCCGCGATTCAATCTTTATATTTCCTGTATGGCTTTATTTTACAGTCCTTTCCTATGAATTTATTACTGATGCAAAAGATTGGGGCGGTGATTCTATCAGCGGTGCTGTCGGATTTACCGGGCGGTTCGGGGCCGAAGCGATGATTCGGACGGGTAAAATTATCACTGTTTTAGCGCTTCCAATTGCATTTATTCCGTATTTTGCCGGAATGTGCGGTATCATCTATCTTTCAGGCTGGGTTATATCTGCAATTGCACTTTTGGGTTCATTTATGTTTCCGAAAATAGATTTTATCTCCGTGCTGGCTGCTGTTGTGCTCCCTATTGTTATATCTTCATTAATTGATTTGGTGGTGTATTCATGAATAAGGTAACCGGTGTTAGAAAATATATCGCTCTTTCCAGGGGGATGATAAATCCTCGTATTTTCAGTCTTCCTCCAAAATTTATTTTTGATATGCTCCGGATTATGAAGAACGAGAAGCTGACCCGCATCGGTAACAAGTTTCAGGTGAGCACTCATTATGCGCCGTTTCCTTCGGGAAGCTTTAATACGTCGCTTGATCTGTTTGCGGGTATGACGAAGGGGAAATTTTCCCCGCTCTCTGTTTACTTCTCTCTTACAAACCGATGTAAAAACAGATGTATTTATTGCAGTAATTATCGTACAAAACCCGGGAAAGATCTTCCGAAAGAGAAGATTATCGAATATATCAGGCAGGTGCAGGATGCCGGAGCTGTTACCATCGGGTTTACAGGAGGGGAACCTCTTATGCGTGATGATCTTGAAGAGATCATAGCCTCTGTAAATGATCGTTCGTATACAATACTTTTTACATCCGGATACAGTTTAACGCCTGAAAGAGTTCAGAGCCTGAAGAAAAGCGGTCTGACAATTGCATCGGTCAGTATCGACAGTCATTACGAAGATGAACAGACCAGCCGCAGAGGATCGAAAAAAGCCTACGGTGAAGCGCTGCGGGCAATTAATCTTTTTTCTGAAGCGGGCATTTATACTACGGCTTCGGCGGTAATGTCACCGAGTATGAAGTCATGGAACGAAATCGAAGGTTTTGCAGATTTTCTGCATAAAAACGGCGCAGACGAGCTGAGAATATTACGGGAAATCCCGGCCGGAAAAGCATGCGGAAGCGGAGGAGAATTTGATCATAAAAAAATAGAAGCGCTCCGGGCATCATACAATCGTGATCCTGAAAAAATAACTATAATGTCTCTTCCCGGCTTTGAGATGCCCGGATACTGCGGATGCGGCGCAGGAATTTTTCACCTGTATATCGATGCAAAGGGAAATGTCTGTCCATGTGATTTTGTTCAGACTCCTTTTGGCAGTCTTGAAGAACAGAATTTCAGTGAAATATATAGTAAAATGAATAAAACATTCCGCTCAAATGCAGGGGAATGTCTCCGTGCTCGTCTGGCAAGAGGCGAGACAATGGAAAGAAATGATTCCGATTTTCACGGGTTTCTGAAATCGTTAGTCAAGTAGTTTCAGATTCAGGAGTCGGATTTATTAGGATGCATGTCAAATCATCGTTGCATTCTTAGTTTGTAACTTTATCCGTTATCCCCGTTCTAATCTGATAGATGTCGGAGGATTGTGCTGTATGATAAGAATTTTAACGGCTGCTTTTTTTGCAGCCTTTGTTGTATTAGCTGGATGTGCGACTGTGGATCAGAATGTCGCGGCACGGAAGAATCTAGAAAAGTGCACATATGCGTTTTCAGGACTTGAGGTTGATAAACTGCATTATGATTCTGGAGTTCCTGAATCGGTTGATATGACGGTTCTGCTTGCTGTCACAAATCCCAATAGCAGCGATGTCGTTCTGGATCATATTGATGCAGATCTGTATCTGGAACAGAAAAAAGTCGGGAATATTCAGCATAAGAATTTTGTCCGGATCGCGGCAAAGAGTTCATCATCAGAAAAGGTTGAGTTCAATATTCCTTTTTCAGATGCCTGGCTGCTTGCCGGCAAACGTCCTGAATTGCTGACTATCGATGCTATGGTCTATGTCAATATTCTCATCGGAAACTTCACTCTTGCGGCGCCGATGGAGGTTCCTGTTAAAAAAGTCGTTCACATTCCATGGGGCAGGGTTGATGCAGAGACCGCATCCAGGAAAAATGCTGTCGGCAGTCCTCTGGAAAAATCTTTCAAAAAATAGTTTACTGCTGTTTTCTCGGTTTGGTCCGCGACGTAGGCTCTGCCTCGCGCGGGTTTTCCGGCCACACATGTTTCGGATATCTTCCTGCAAGTTCCTTTTTTACCTCAGGATACGCTCTGTCCCAGAATCCGTCAAGATCGCGCGTAATCTGAACCGGTCGGCCTGCGGGGCTGAGAAGATGCAGGAGAAGCGGTATTCCGCAGAGCTTCGGCGTCTCAGTGCATCCGAAAAATTCCTGAAGCCGTGCCGCCAGAATCGGAATCTCTCCGCTCCCGTAATCGACAGATCTTGAATTGCCGGAAGGAAGATCCAGACTTTCCGGAGCTTCGGCATCGATTGTTCTGATGTTCTTCCATCCTATTTTGTACGACAGTGCTTTTCCAAATATCTCTTCTGTCAGAACTTCTTTTCCGTCGCATGCCAGAAACGGGATAAGCCAGTCATTGATTGATTCTGAGAGAGCTTCGTCTGAAAGATCAGGCAGTTCTGAGTGCTTGTGTCTTCTGACAAAGCTTTCTCTTGCCCGGAGATTTTTCAGCATGTCGTTCCACGGCAGACAGCCGACACCCTCTTTTTTTATTTTCGCGGAAACTCCCAGTGCTATTATTTCCGGAGATATGGTTCCGCCGGATTTTTCAGAGAGTATAAGCCGGCGCACTCTTCGCAATGATCGTGCAGCAGGTTTCCACCCGGTCCAGCATACTTCTGTCTGCTCGGTAACCGGTCCTGCTTTTCCCTGTTCAAGGTCGCTGCGTGAAACAGGGGAAGCAAGAAAAACCTTTCCGTCTGAGCTTCCGCCATCGAGATCTGCAATCACGAGAAACTCTTCACCTGCAAGTGCTCCCTGAATGAATGCCCCTCTGCCGTTAGCAAGCATCAGCCGGCTTCTGCTCGCGCCGGCACTTCGTGTCTGCTGTGCCGCCCGGTCGGGATAGGCGGAGAGAAGAAGAATTCCGGCATCCTCTTCATCAACGTTTTCAGGACTGAGACTTTCTCTGCCGGCCTGACGGAGGATTCGTTTCGCTTCAGTGTCAACTCTGCGAAGGGTTCTGTCATGAGGTGAATTGTAACCCCTTCTCCAGTTTTTCCATGCTCTAATCCGTTCTCTGAAGTCGGGATCTGAGCCGCGAAGAAAGTCGCCTTCTTCAAGCACTGCTGCGATGATTGCTGCAGTGCTCTGGGCCTGCTGCTTTTCAGAATCGAGAAACATTCTTGCAAGTCGCGGATGAAGAGCTGTCTTTACAGCCGCCCGTCCCTCCGGTGTGATTCTGCCGTCTGAGAGAAAGAGGAGTTCTTCAAGAAGCTCCTGTGCATGACGAACCGCTGAAGGAGGAGGCGGTGTAAGCCACTTCAGATCGGCCGGAGAACTTCCCCATGCCGCACATTCCAGGAAAAGAGGAGAAAGATCCGCCTCTGCAATTTCAGGCCTGGAATCTTTTTCTCTCGGTTCCGACTCATGCCACCATCTGAGGCAGAACCCTTCACTGAGACGGCCTGCACGTCCCTTTCTCTGTTCCGCAGACGCTGCGCTGATCGGCGCGGTGTCCCAGTGATCCATACCCGTTGCCGGACTGAACATTACGCGCCGCTCCAGTCCGGTGTCGACGACGATGGTGATACCGGGGATGGTGAGGCTGGTCTCTGCAACATTTGTTGCGAGAATGATTCTGCGTTTTCCCGAATTTCCTGAAAGGACTGCTTTCTGCTCATCCGGCGTGGAGTTGCCGTGAAGAACAAGGATGTCGGCATGGACAGTTCCTAAACATTCAGCTGTCCGGCGTATCTCTCTGTGCCCCGGCAGGAAAACAAGAATATCTCCGTTTGCATATGTTTTCAGCGCTTCTTTTGTCAGGCGGGCGGCACCATCCCATATCCTCTCATCGCGAAGCTGCGGTCTAAAAACTGTTGAAACAGGAAAGCATCTGCCCTGAATGGAGATCATCGGAATTTCGCCGAAAACAGCACGTATCTCTGCTGTCGGAAGGGTTGCAGAGATCAGCATGATGCGGAGATCAGGGCGGAGGGTTTCCCTGCAGTCCCATGCGAGTGCAAGGGCAAGGTCACCGTTGATGTTTCGCTCATGAAACTCGTCAAAAATAATGACTGAATAATCTTCGAGAGACTGATCGTTCTGGATAATCCTCGTAAGAATGCCCTCGGTTACCACCTCCAGCCGCGTGCGGGGACTTATAATGGTTTCAAGGCGTGTGCGTATTCCGACAGTCTCCCCGATTCTTTCTCCCAGCAGCGATGAAATCCTTTCAGCAGAAGCTCTGGCCGCCACACGCCTCGGCTGGAGCAGGAGTATTTTCCCTTTTGCATATCGCGTGTCGCCGAGCAGTTTCCACGGGACAAGCGTCGTTTTCCCTGCACCCGGTTCTGCGTGCAGAAGAGCCGTCCCTGAAGATGCAAGAAGATCGGCAATTTCATCAAGCCTGTCGTAGACGGGAAGGAAATGTATTTCAGATTCTGACATTCTCACGCTGCTGTTGTATTATGCTGTCATTGAATTTCCCCCGTTGTTTTTTTTCAAGCAGTAAGGGCATGTCGAATTCGATTTAATTGAATTAAACAGGTATTAATATTCAAAAGTAATTGAAATGAGAATCAGAAGATTCAGCATTGTAATAACATTAACCATGGATGGGTACTATGAATATCTCTTCTTCCCGGGACACTCTCTATGCTAAAAGTTTTTACCGCAAATTTCTAATCCAGGCTAAAATTCCGACATATACAGTTCTTGTTGCAGTAGCTGTTCTGGTGATAGCGTTTACGACTGATCTTACTCCGCTTCAGTTCAAGGCCGTACTTCTTCTGTGTCTTGCTGTCAGTGTTATCTCTGCTGTGCCGGCGCAGTTTATCCAGAACCGGCTGACTGGAGGATTGAAGAGCTTTCTGAAGCGGATTGATGCAGGTGAAGAGATTGAGAAGTCAGAAATCATGCGCATGAGAAAGCATTTTCCCCGCATTCCTATCCGGCTGGCGCTTTACACCTGTCTCCAGTGGACATTCAATTTTTTTATATCAGGTCTGATTCTCAATATCATTTATTCGCTTTCCATTACTACTCTCATGAATTTCTTTCTGATCGGTCTTTTGACGGCATTTGCCTGTTTTATAATGTACTATATTGTTCTGCTTCGTCTTATTAAAGAAGTAGCTCATAAAACAGTTTTTATAAATATCGCTGCCGGCGAATTCGATTTGAAAAATCCGTTGAGTGTGACTATCTCATCTATTGCTATTGCCTTCATTATGGCTATTTCCGCGACAGTATCAATAGTCGTGTATAATCTTTCTGTCAGCGATATGCGTGCTGCTAATGATGAGCAGATGGAAAGTACCATTGCTGTTTTCGGCCGCGGCATCGATATGTTTCTTGATTCTGCCGAGCGCACCGGTTCCTTCTATGCCTCCGAGCCTCAGGTTGTTGCCGCGGTAAAATCAGGTTCTTTTTCACCTGCATCAGGGTTTCTTTCCCGGGGAGTTGCATCTTCCGGCCTTTTTGAAAGTGCAGCTCTGCTTTCTCCCAAAGGAGAACTCATAGGCTCAACTGACCCGTCAGAGAAAAAATATTATGAATCCTCCTTCAGCTCTTCTTCTGCCGGAAAGGATGCAGTTATATTCGGTGAGTGTGTGATATCTCCATCGAGCGGACTTTCTTCAATTCTGATGCTGTGCCCTGTTCACGATGGGAATACTGTTTCAGGTTATCTTGCATTGCGAACAGCTTTTGGCCGCTATGCTTCAGATGAGATCAGCAAAAATGTAATTGGAAAGAACGGATATCTTTTTGTTCTGAACAGCCGCTATGAAATCGTCGCTCATAAGAATACTAAAGTATTGAATACCGATGTTCTGAAATATGACTGGGGTCAGGCTATCGGCTCGAATGGCGGCGTTGCACGTCTGGATTATGAATGGGAGGGATCATACAAGCGGCTCTGTTCAGACCGCAGTCAGAAAGGTTTCATCGTAGTTGCAGCCCGTCCGCGGCAGGAATTTGAGTACAGAGCTTTCCTTACAACACGGATGATGGTGATTATTCTTTTCTGCGGGACCTGCGTTGTAGGTCTGATCATTCATGTTGTCGTTGCACGGACGATCTCTCATATCCGGCATATTCAGGTGATGCTGCGTAAAATGGCGGAAGGCGATCTGACCGGCATTGTTCCGGTTTTTTCATCTGATGAAATCGGCGTGATTGCGTCAGATCTCAATATCCTTACCGATAAGATCCGGGATGTGATGAAAAGCATTCAGCAGCTGTCTTCAGAATTCGCATCCTCATCAGATGAAATGTCTGCTGCCACTGTTTCTTTTTCTGATAATGCACAGAGTCAGGCTGCATCTGCAGAACAGGTGACAGCATCAATTGAAGAAATTTCAGCCGGCATGGATTCCATCTCTACCGGAGCGGATGACCAGTTCTCACGGCTCAATGATCTTATTTCCCAGATGGCTGAGCTTTCCCGTACTATAACCGATCTCGGATCAACCATTGCAGTCGCTGTGAGTTCAACGGATCAGATTGCTTTAAGTGCAAAGGCCGGGGAGAAGTCGCTGATTGAGATGACAGGTATAATGGGGAAGATCAATGAAAGCTCCAGTGATATGAGAGGGATAGTCAGCATAATCACCAATATCTCTTCCCAGATCAATCTTCTCTCTCTCAATGCTGCAATAGAAGCTGCAAGGGCAGGGGATTCGGGCAGAGGGTTTGCTGTCGTTGCGGATGAAATTTCCAAGCTTGCTGATCAGACCGCTTCAAGCATAAAAGACATTGAACGTCTTATTATTGAGAATAACACAATGATAGGTCACGGTATGGTAGGGGTGACGACATCCACTGAAACGTTTGCTTCTATTATGAGCTCGATTACTGCAGTTGCCGATACGATGAAGAAGACCGGAGATTCGATGCAGTCACAGATAATGCTGAATCAAAGGGTGAATATCGAAGCCGGGAAGGTTCGTGAGAACTCGGAATCAATCCGCTCTGCTACGAATGAACACAAAATTGCTATTTCGGATATTGTCCGTTCTGTTTCCAGCATCAATGAACTTACTCAGGCGAATGCAGGCGGAGCCGAAGAGATGGCATCAAACGCACAGGACCTTTCGCATAGAGCTGATTCTCTCCGCGAAGCGATTTCATTCTTCCGGATATGACCGCAGAAATCACCTGTTATGCATTCATAACAGGTGATTTGATTTTATAAGGATCAGAACTGTTATTCGGCCCGCTCAGCTCGTTTTCTATCGAGTCCGGAGAGAAAACGTTTTCTCATGCGTATGCTCACCGGCGTGATTTCGAGAAGCTCGTCGTCAGCAATATATTCTATCGCCTGTTCGAGAGAAAAAACGCGGGGAGGAATCAGGCGAATTGCTTCTTCCGATCCTGAAGCGCGCATATTGGTAAGCTTCTTCGTTTTGCATGGATTGACGGGGAGATCATTTTCTCTGCTGTGTTCTCCGACGATCATTCCTTCATAAACCGGAACAGTAGGTGCGATGAAAAGAGTTCCGCGCTCCTGAAGGTTGTCGAGAGCAAAGCCCACAGAAACGCCGCCTTCCATTGCAACAAGAACGCCTCTGCTGCGTGCGCCGAAGTTTCCTTTGTACGGTTCATATCCGGCAAAGAGGTGGTTGAGAATGCCTGTTCCGCGTGTATCCGTAAGGAACTCGCCTCTGAATCCGATAAGTCCTCGTGATGGTATCTTGAACTCAAGACGGGTATATCCGTCTGATCCCTGAACCATGTTGACAAGCTCTCCCTTGCGCTTTCCGAGCTTTTCAATTACTGCACCGGAAAATTCATCTGCAACGTCGATGGTTGCGAGTTCCATCGGTTCGCATTTAACGCCGTCGATTTCTTTGTTGATTACCTGAGGGCGGGAAACCTGGAACTCATACCCTTCACGTCTCATATTTTCGATGAGAATTGAAAGCTGAAGTTCTCCCCTGCCTTTGACGGTAAAGGAATCCTTTGAATCCGCTTTTTCAATCACAAGGCTCACATTCGTTTCGAGCTCTCTTTCCAGGCGATCCCAGATATGCCTGCTTGTAACATATTTTCCTTCTTTTCCCATAAACGGAGAGTCATTGACCTGGAATGTTATGGCAATAGTGGGCTCATCAATTTTAATTGTGGGAAGTCCTACGGGATTGTCTCCTGCAGCGATCGTGTCACCGAGGTCAACCTTGTCAAATCCGGCTATCGCAACGATATCTCCTGCGTGAGCTTCCTTGACCTCGGTTTTCTTCATACCGCGGTATTCGAACAGCTTTGTAATCTTACCTTTTATGAGTTCACCCTTCTGTTTTACCAGAGTAACTTCATCGCCGGGCTTAACGCTTCCGTTATGGATTTTTCCTGCGCCGATTTTCCCGATGTAGTTGTCATATTCAATCGCGGATATGAGGAACTGGAATTCACCGTTTGGGTTTCCTTCCGGCTGCTGTACATGCTTTATGATCGTTTCATAGAGAGGGATCATATCTCTGTTTTCATCAAAAAGGGTGTAGTGAGATTCTCCATTTTTAGCCGATGCAAAGACGACAGGGAAATCAAGCTGTTCGTTAGTTGCATTGAGTTCAACGAAGAGGTCGAACATCATATCAACAACTTCTTCCGGCCTGCTGTTTGGTCTGTCGATTTTGTTGATGACGACAATAGGTCTGTGTCCGCACTCGAGTGATTTTTTGAGCACATACTTTGTCTGAGGCATCGCGCCTTCGAATGCGTCAACAACAAGGAGAACAGAATCCACCATGTCGAGAATTCGCTGTACCTCTCCGCCGAAGTCTGCGTGGCCGGGAGTATCAACGATATTTATTTTATGATCTTTGTAGGTGAAAGATGCATTTTTTGAAAAAATGGTGATCCCGCGTTCCTTTTCCAGGTCGTTGGAATCCATCATGCGTTCTTCGACGCGCTCGTTGGATCGGAATGTTCCCGACTGTTTGAGCATTGCATCGACGAGGGTCGTCTTTCCGTGGTCGACGTGAGCGATAATTGCGATGTTTCTGATATGTTCCATTATAGATCCTCTGCAGTGATTGAGCTGCGGGTATTATTAGAAAAAACATGCAGCAGGACAACTCTGGACGAGGGGGCAATCTTGTCAATGTGTTTTGAGTCAGGTTTGAGACAAAAAAAAGAGGCCGTTCTGCTGAACGTCCTCTTTTTTTTGTGCGATATAGCTTACTATTTTTTCACAGGGGACTTCTGTTCCGATCCCTGAGCCGTTGAAGGATCGGGCATCTGATATTTGGGTTCCAGACTTTTTATAACAGCATCGTTTTTTTCTACGAGATAACGTTCCCTGATCTTCTGTTTGATCTCGGGGAATTTCTCTCCGAGCTTCTGCTGTTCAAGGCGGGAGCGGATGTATGCTTCTGCCATATCAGGAGTAACATTCGGAGGAAACTGAGCTTTGCGAATGTTGTATTCTGCTTCGATAGCCTGTTTCGAGATTTCAAGCTCTTTTGCAAAGCTTTCTTTGATATAATACAATCCGATGAACTGCTCTCTCATAAGCTTAGTGAGAGTTTTAAGATCCTTATCATTGAGTGTGCCGGAAGCAGCAACGCATTCATAGGTAATATTCTGTCTGATTATCTGTTCAAGAAAGTCTTTCTTTGAAAGAGATGGGTTCTGCTGGACTGCAACAGGATCAGCTGCCAGTTTGTCAATAGCATCATCTGTCTTCTCGCCTGTCATTATTTTGTTCTGAGCATAATACAGTGTGCTGAATGTCTTCGCATCTATTGATGTGCTAAAATTATTTCCAACAATCTTCACGAGCTTTCCGGATGTCGGGCGTTTGGTCTTGTCCGAATCAAGCATTTTCGCGATCATTATTTCATCTCTTTCGATCTTAACGCTTTCACGCATTTCCTCAATTGCTTTATTTCGTTCTGTCTGCATCTTCTGCTGCTGTATCTGCGATTTGATACGTCCCAGTGCTTCATCGATCGGCATGCCTTTCAGCTGCGACTGGTATTGCTGATAGGCGTCTTCGACTTCTTTATCCGAGACAGCAACTTTATCCTTCAGCGTTTTGTTGAAGAAGAACTCTACTGCAATATTCTGCATCTGCACATCTGCAAGCGTCTTAACTTCGAAGCGGTCGTTGTACCCTTCTTTGTCTGCCTCCAGGAATATGACCCTGCTGGATATAAGCTGGTTGAGAAACTCGCTTTTATTAAGAAGCGGGTTTTTCATTGCTTCCATAGGATTGCTTGCGATCTTGTCTATCTCGCTGTTCGACTTATCCGGATACGCCATTCTCTGGTGAGCATAGAAGATATCGTTGAATTCGCTAAGAGTGATCTTCTTCCCGTCAATTTTTGCGATCCATGTCGATGTCGCCTGCATTACTCCGAAAATAGATGCGGCGATGAGAGCGATGCAAACTGCTGCAGCGATCCCCGCTTTAACCGGTGTTATTTTACTGATGAATCCGCGGAAACCTGAGCTGCCTTCTTTAGAAGATGCGCCCTGTCCCTGATTAACTGATTGCCCTGTCTGTTCGCTCATTGTGCAAATCCTTCATCGTCAATTGATAGTGAAACCGCGTTATGCTTGTCTTTAAGACAATTGTTGCAACCATTTTTTTAACTCCTCAATCTTTTTTTCAGGCTCCTGTGACGCCGGTTTGAATCTGAGGAGTTCAGGTTCATGTTTATCGAGAGCGAATCTCTGATCTTTATGGATCTGTTTGATGATCTTTCCTATGTCCGCAGAAGATTCTGATGTTATGCGGATTTTGATATTGTATGAATCTTCAAGAATCTCATCTATAAAAAGAGTTGAAGCCAGAGCTCTGACTCTCTGCAGTTCGATGAGAAGAGCAACTTCCTTCGGATATTCTCCGAAGCGGTCTGAAATTTCCTTTTCTATTGCATTGATCTCCTCCGTATTTTCACAGCCCTCGAGTCTCTTGTAAAATTCTATCTTCTGCTTTTCATCGGAAATGTAATCTTCGGGGATGAACATGCTCATGTTGAGATATACAGGGGTTCTGAACATCCTCAGAGGTTTCTCTCCCTTGAGCTGACGAACAGCTTCCTCAAGCATCTGACAGTAAAGGTCGAAGCCGACATCCATTATATTTCCAGACTGTTCCTGTCCGAGAATATTTCCCGCACCGCGAATTTCAAGATCCTTCATTGCAATCTTGAATCCGCTGCCGAGCTCTGTGTGTTCTGCTATCACCTGAAGACGTTTTTCTGCAATCTCATTGAGTGCGACATGCTTGGGATAGAATAGATACGCATAACCCTGGCGATTTGAACGCCCGACGCGTCCCTTGAGCTGATACAGCTGGGAAAGGCCGAAGGTGTCTGCGCGGTCTATGATGATGGTGTTTACATGCGGCATGTCTAGACCGGACTCTATAATCGTCGTTGCAAGAAGTATATCAAACTGACCTTCAAGAAACGCGGCCATGATATCTTCCAGCTCATCATCGCCCATCTGTCCGTGCGCAACTGCTATGCGAGCTGCAGGCACAAGCTCTCTCAGCATTGCCGCCTGAACTTCGATGGTCTGAACTCTGTTGTGAACATAGAATATCTGACCGCCGCGGTCGAGTTCCCGTCTGATTGCCATACGCGCAATATCAGGATTCTCCTCCATTACATAGGTTTCAACAGAAAGCCTGTTCTCCGGCGGCGTTGCGATGATAGAAAGATCTCTCATTCCCGCCATCGACATATGCAAGGTTCGAGGAATCGGCGTCGCTGAAAGGGTGAGAACGTCAACCTGCGAGCGGAACTTCTTGATCTGTTCTTTGTGCTTAACGCCGAAGCGCTGCTCTTCATCAATGACAAGAAGACCGATATTCTTAAATGTAAGATCTTTTGCAAGAAGGGCATGTGTGCCGACAACAATATCGACCTTGCCTTCATTGATTGCAGCCTTGGTCTTTTTTATCTCAGCTGCGGTACGAAAACGCGACATCATATCAATGGTCACCGGATAGCTTTCAAATCGTTTTTTAAAGGTGTTAAAATGCTGCATTGCAAGAATTGTGGTCGGAGCAAGAATTGCAACCTGTCTGCCTGCCATCACGGCTTTGAATGCAGCGCGTATCGCGACTTCAGTTTTTCCGAAGCCTACATCGCCGCAGACAAGCCTGTCCATAGGAAGAGGCTTCTCCATATCATCTTTAACATCTTCAATTGCAGTCAGCTGGTCAGGTGTTTCTTCATATTCGAATTTCGATTCAAACTCTTCCTGCCACAAGGTATCAGGAGGAAACTGCAGACCTTTGAGCGCTTTGCGCTTTGCATAGATCTGGATGAGTTCACCTGCGATTTCCTCGACAGATTTCTGTACGCGCTCTTTGATTCTGTTCCACGCAGAGTTTTTTCCCAGTGCGTCGATGCGCGGAGCCTTTCCGTCCATGCCGATATATTTCTGAACCATTGTCAGCTGATCGAGGGAGACATAGAGCTTGTCGCCGCCCGCATATTCGAGAAGCAGAAAATCTCTTTCAACGCCGCCGGCCGTCATCCGCTCAATTGAACGGAAAATGCCGATGCCGTGATTGATATGAACGACGCTGTCGCCCGGCGCAAGTTCAAGAAAAGAGGCTAGCGCGCGCGATTTCTTGCCCTTAAAGCTTTTTTTCTTTCTGTATGATTTCCCGAAGATATCGTGGTCTGTGAGTATCAGCGTCTTTGTAGGAGCGGACTCGAAGCCTGCGCTGTATGGAGACAGAAGGATGTGAAACGGTTTCTTTGTATCGTAGCTTTCAAAGGAACTTCCCGGCTGAGCGTCGGCAAAAAGATCTGCGAGTCGCCGTGCCTGTCCTTCGAAAGCTGTGAGAATGATGATCTCCCATCCGTCAGCAATCCGTTTTGTGATTTCCTCGCGCACAGCAGGAATCTTCCCGTGAAAACTGGGAATACTTCGTATCGGCCACTGATATGATTCCGGTGTTGTTACAAACACCTGCAGCCTTGTTCCGCGGGCGATCAGCTTTTCAGCCTCTGTCGTAAAAAGAAGCTTATCCGTTTCGAGACAGAGAGTAGACCCCTTTTTTCTATCATAGAGTTCTGAGTAGATTGAAATGATTGATTCCTTTTCGGCCATCACCTCAGGATATTCTGCAATGATAACGACAGTGCCTTCCGGCAGATAATCGGAAAGAGATTCTGCATGAACAGCAAGAGGGAAGAGTTCTTCTATACCCGGGATCATCGCACCGGCCGGAACATCATCGCTTTCAAGCAGCTCTTTTAATTTTTCAGGAAAGTCAGCATCTTTGAAGGAAAGAGCACGTATCTTTGCGAGAAGATCCTGAATTTCCTTCTTTGACAGCACCAGTTCTTTTCTGGGATAGAGTTTAACTTCATCGACGGGTCCAATTGAGGTCTGCGTCTCTGCATCGAATTCCCGGATCGACTCCAGCGTGTCGCCGAAGAAGTCGAGCCGCACAGGATTTTCATGTGACGGCAGAAAAATATCGATGATACCCCCTTTTACAGCAAACTGTCCATATCCTTCCACGCGATGTTCACGCGCATAGCCGTACTCGGCAAGGGCAAGAACAATCTCATCGAACGGATAGTCATCACCTGCTGCGAGCACAATCTCTTTCTTCTTTAAGAATGATCGTGAAGGTACAGCGCGCAGAAGCGATTCTGCAGTGCAGACAGCAATGCAGCGCTCACCTGTTGCAAGTTTGAAAAGCGTGGTGATCCTGTCGCGCTCAATGGCTTCGGCAGGAGAGACATATTCATACGGGAGCATTTCCCATGAAGGAAACGGAGCTATCAGAGACGGATCGATAAAGGCGGACAGATCAGCGATAAGCTCCTGCATGGCAGGAGGATTGCGCGTTATAACAAGTAGCTGTTTTTTTATGCTGTGGAAAACAGATGAAATAATAAAAGGAAATGATGACGGGGCAAATCCTTCAGCATGAAGAGTATCCCCTTTTGCGACCCCCTGAGCAAAGGGAGCAAATTCTTCGGATGCGAGCAGTTTAGTGCATAGCTGTTCTAATATCATATTATAATGCCGAACTGAAGCTTAGTTGAATGCCGTGCTCTTTGAGCGATCGGTTTTTAGTGTCGAGATCGATCTTTGTTGAAATATACTGATACCCGTACCATGAGGAGGCGCATACGCCGGTTATCGACCCTGCAGCAAAGGCGGTTCCTATTATCCTGGTCCAGATGTCGAAATCAAGAGCTGTAAAAAAAAGCGCTGCAATGCCCCCGCACACGACTGCACCGCCTCCGAAGAAAAGAGCATTCAGTCTGTTTGTCTGTTCGTTTTCCTGTGATGCTGCCAGAAAGTCGATGACGGTAATCACATCTTCCGGTTTTTCCCCGGAATCTGCCGTAAAGGAACCCTTGACCGGATAATGCCGGAAACCGAAGTAGCGGTTTGTGTCCGGTTTGCCGTCATAGAGAGGAGAGATTTCGTAGGACAGCTCGCCATTTGTGAGAGGAAAGGGTGCAATCAAATAGAAGAAACCCTTGTATGCAACCGGCTTTGCTTCGAAAACTGCCTCAGGTTTTTCTCCTCGTTTAAGACTGACGCGGAAGATTGACTTCTGCATCTCGTCACCCGAGAGATCCTGCCAGAAGAAAAAAGCCTTCTGCGCGCTGACCCTGTTTCTGTCGGGAAACTGAATCGAATCGGAGACCCCGGCAGATGCAGCCCCGGCAGAGAACAATATAATAAGAACTGATAAAATCTTTTTCATATGGTGAACAGTAGGGACAGGGCGGGTACGGGCAAATGATTTTTTTATTTTTATTATCAGGCTGCAGCGGTCTTCGACCGTCAGGACTGGTTAACAGTTTTTGCTATGAAAGAGGCAGAGTAAAATGTCCATAATCGAGAATTCAAAAAATCTATGATTAGTTTGACATCTACCGGATTCATATGTTAATTGTGTTATACGTAATGTGTAGCGGGGAGGAGTTCGTGGATTTTATCTGCCCTAACTGCGGATCTGATAAGCTGGATATTCTTGTATGTGAAGGTGAGGATGAAACTCTCCTGTGTACTGATTGCGGCTTTGATGAGTTCGATCTGTCTCAGGTTTCTCCGGCAAAGTGAACGGATGCTGTAATCACTGTTATTGTATAAACCGAACTGTTTGTTTTTTCGGAATGCAATCGTTAATACGCCTTCTTTGCTTTCCCGCCTTTTCTCCTTTGTGAAGATGATGACATTTTACAAGCCCTTCCATATCCTGTTCCGGTATAAGAGGTACTCTATGCAGATACTTGTCGATGCCGATGCGCTTCCCCGCATGATTAAAGAAATAATTCTCCGTGCCTCAGAGCGGCTGGATATAAAAACAGTCTTTATTGCAAATCAGCCGGTAACTCTCCCGTCATCGCTGCTTCTTTCCTCGATAGTTGCTGCAGCCGGCCCGGACGAGGCTGATGACCGTATTGCAGAGATGGCTCAAAGCGGTGATCTTGTGATTACTCAGGATACCCCTCTTGCTGACAGGGTGATTGATAAGGGCGCAACCGTAATCGGTCCGAGAGGAGAGCTTCTTACAAAGGACAATATCAAACAGCGCCTTGCTCTGCGTGATATGATGGATCAGCTCCGCAGCGGCGGCAATGATGAGATAGGCGGCGGGCCGGCCGCATTTAAAGAAAAAGACCGCCGGACCTTTGCGCGGGAGTTTGATCTGTTTTTGACGAAGAATAAACACCTGTTAACGATAGAAATCATTTGAAACGGCAGGCTGTGCATTATTTCACCGGTATCTTTTCTCACGCGGTCTTTCTCTTTCTCAATATCATGCCCGTTTACAATAATACTGTCTTCTGTTCACTCTGTTTTCCGCGGCCCCGCATGAAAACTGCGTTTTTCTTTTCGTGAACCGCTAAACTAGCGGAAAAGACCGAAGTTTCGTGTTATTTGTGGATATTGTCTGCTGCGTGACCCTTCCGTTGCTACCATCCTGATGGTAGCAACGGAACCATCCGGATGATAGCCGCTTATCCGGTGCTCGTGCGTCATTGTAGCCGAATAGAAGCAAGGTTGGCACCTTGATCGCCCGTACCTCTGAGTCAGGTAAGCCTTTGAAATCGATAAGCTCCTGCCGTACTTTGCCGACAAAGATGGGCAATGTGATGGATTCTGGGCGAGCCGGACATTTTCCTTCTCCATAGGCGATCCTGTGAGGTCTTTAGCGGTAGGCCGGTGGGTTTTGATGTCAGAGCTGCCACCCGTCCATCGTCGGCATCATGATATCCAGATATGCAGCGTGTCAGAAATATCTGATCTCGGCGTTTCAGGGAAGGAATGTGCCTGCGATGATATCTGATCAGATCGCTCCTGTTATTTCAGACGGATCAACAGTGTTGAGGTTTTCCTGTATAACCGTTTCCAGTCCGAGTACGATGCAGTTCATATCATCCAAGGTAGGGTGATGGTCAAAGAAATAGACAAAAAACGATCTGTAGCTTTTCGTGATTCTGATTCCCACCTCTGTAAAATAAACCTGCTGTCCTTCGCCGGTTATCATTCCTGCTGTAATAGTATCGTCATGTGCGATTATTTCCCGGTGACGGCTGTAAAGAGAAGAAAAGTCATCTTTAAACAGAATATATTCTGCAGCCGATTTTTCCAGTGCACCGAGAAATGAATGAACGCCGAGGAATTTAAAATAGATATATGAACCGGCCACAGGGTTTCTCCATATGTTAGGGATAATATTCAACCGCATTGCATATAATGGTTGGAGCTGTTCAGTCGTGCAGCTTAAAATGTAAATGCCGAAGGATGTCATCCGTTTGTGCGTCATTCACCGAATCAGATTCATCTGAGCTGGTCTATTCATACTTCTTGTTGTAGACATCTTTCAAGCCGACAATGAAATTCCGCAGAAACTGATCGCCGCACGGTTTGTAGTTCCGGTTTCCTATCTGCCGGAAAAGCGCACTGAGCTCTGAGCGGGTTATTTTTGCCCCGGCTTTTTCCATAATAGCCATGACGTCTTCTTCTTTGAGCTCCAGAGCTATCCTCAGTTTCTTGAGAATATCATTGTTGGTCAGAAAGAGCTTTGGATTGAAAGGTGCAGGAGTGGCTTCATCTTTTTTCCCTCTTTTGAAGACGATAAAACCGTCAAGAAACTTGGAAAGCACTGCGTCCGTGCATTCAATGTAGCCTTCATCCTCTTCCTTTTTCAGCATGTTCTGTATCGTTTCCCGTTCGACAGGCATTCCGCTGAGCTTGAATATTTCGACAAGCCTGTTGTCGTTGAGGTTGAGATTATAGCGCAGTCTTTTCAGTGTGTCGTTGTTTGTTAAAGGCATTGCTCTTTCCTTGAAGTTTAATCTGCTGTCTGGTTTTCCCCGTCATTCTTTTTCAGCCGTTTCTTCTGGCCGAATGCAAAAGCATAGGTGATGATGAGTCCGACCGCACATCCCAGGAGAACGCAGAGCATTCTCTCTCCTGCTGCGATACCGGTGTTGAACTCCTCCTCCTGGATCAGTACGATGATAAGGGCTGCAAGTGCTGACCGGGATGGATTATTAAGCTTGAGGAAGTAACAGATGAGAATCGTCGTTATAATCGCAGCAGACAGTACTGCCGCATCCGGATGATGAATCAGAAACGCGCAGAATCCGACTGCTGCGCCTATAAGGTTTGCCTTGATTCGGTCAAAGGCCAGCTTTACAGAATCATTGTGATCGGGTGAAAGAACCAGAAGAACGGAGATGATGCTCCAGTTGAGCTGGTGTTGCGGAAATATCTTGTATAACGAATAGCAGAACAGAGCCCCTAAGACGGACTTTAATATATACGCGAGGAAATCGCGGTTTTTAATGAGCAGAATAAAATCTGCTGTGTATGTTTGTACTGTCTTTTTCATGGGATCTGTCTGTTCTTAACAGACAGATCTGATTGCCGCCATATTAATGCAAGTCTGTTTTTTACTGCGGAAGATGCAATTAGCTGCTTTCCGGCGCGGACGATCTGCACATCTGTTCAGAATGGATTCCGTGAAAATGTTTCATCGTATGATGGCAAATATATTCCGGGTTTAAATCCGAAAAGTGAGGTTTCAGTCTTTTTCTGAATGTATATCGTGTGTGCTGCTTTGGCAGATAAATGTGCAGAAGCAGAGTAGTGTGATAATTGGAACTCTTTCAAAAAGAATACCCTTCTGTTTTGAAAAAGAAATAGACATTCTGATGAAAGCGGCACTGAATAGTCCTATTGCGGATGGAAGCTTCAGACGGGTGTGAATGTGCAGTCGTATAAAAAGATAAATGAAGATATCGGTCTGAATAAAATTTCCGATTCGATCAGATGGTATTGCGCTGTATCTTTCTTCACCCCGCACTCTTTACATCCGGTAAAGCATTGCTGTCAGATGATTTTCTCGTTTTTCAGGGGATGCGAACGTATGGTTCTTTCCCTCCGTAAATCAAACAGATGTGGTTTCGCCCTGCTTGCTGCTGTTGCAGCTTTCTTTTTTTCCTGTACTCGTCCTTATAACGAGAGTTACCCTGTTAGGGCTGTTGACGGTGTTCTTGACCTTCGTGAACAGGATTTTTTAAAAGATGGGCCTGTTGCACTGAAAGGGGGATGGGAATTTTATTGGAATGAGCTCTATTCCCCCTCCGATTTTAACCAGCAGCAGAAGCCAGTCTCTTCTATTGCAGAAGTGCCTTCATCGTGGAACGAAGCAAAAAAGTATGCCGGTAAAACTTCTATTTACGGATGTGCCACATACCGGCTTAACGTTCTTCTTCCTTCGCGGACTCCTCCGCTGTCTTTGAGGATCCCCGCGGTCGATACTGCATACAGGGTGATTATCAACGGAAAGGATCTTTGTGCAAACGGCAGAGTGGGGCGGGATAAAGCGTCGTCCAAGCCGGTCTATTATGCGCCTGTTTCACGCGAGCTGTCCCGTGCACAGGAAATTGAAATTATAGTCCAGATGTCCAATTTTGATTTTCCTCGTCCCGGGATGAAGGACTGTTTTGTTCTCGGTGAGGCCCGGGAGATTCTTCTGGAGTCGGAAAACCGCCTTGCATTGAACATTTTCGTGGTAGGCGCGATGATTCTTATGGCGATGTACCACTTCGCCCTTTTCTGCCAGCGGCCTTCGGACAGATCCGGTCTGTATTTTGCCCTTCTCTGTATCAGTACACTGAGCCGTCTTCTTGTTACCGGGGAAGGATATGCGTATCATTTTTCCTTTATGACATGGGAAATTGGAAGCAAGGTGGAATATCTGTCTCTGCTCGGATGGGCGATAGGTATTATGTTTATGCGTACCTTCTTTCCGAAAGAAGTATCTCTGAAGATATTGACCCCAGTTTTTCTCATCATAGCCATTCTTTCAGCGACAGTCCTCTTTACTCCGGTTATGGTTTTCACCCGTCTCCTCCTTATCTTTGATATTGTTTCAATTTTCTTTATACTGTATTTCTTCTATGCTCTGATTCTTGCGATGGTGAGAAAAAGGGAGTACTCTACGACGATAGCTGTCGGCGTAGTTTTATTCATGAGCACGATAGCGAATGATATGCTGCTGGGGTATCGTTTGATCGACTCGGTATATGTCATGCCGTACGGGCTGTTTGCTTTTTTCTTTCTGCAGTCGACGCTTCTGTCCCGGAAATTCGCCAAGGTTTTTTCAACTGTATCTGTTCTGTCTCAGCGCCTTGAGGATAAGGTCTTTGAACGGACTCAGGAGCTTGACATTGAAAGGCAGAAGCTTGCGTTCAATAATACTACAATGGAAAACGAGCTTCTTCTGGCGCAGAAAATTCAGCAGCAGATGCTTCCTCTGTATTCGCCTTTTGATGATATTTTCACGGTGTATCATCCTATGATGCCGGTCGGCGGAGATTTTTTTGACTTTATCCGGTTTAGAGATAAGAATAAAATCGGAATTTTTCTCAGTGATGTCTCAGGACATGGCGTATCGGCTGCCTTTATAACTCTTATGCTTAAGTCGATCCTTCTTCAGGCCGGAGTGAAAAAAGAAAACCCGTCCGAGATGCTTCATTGTATCAACGAAGTTCTGTTTGACCAGACAGGAGGGTATTTTTGTACGGCGTTTTACGGTATTTATAACAGGGGTGACCGTACTTTTACCTATGCAAATGCCGGTCATGATCAGCCCTTTATTATTGAAAACAGTTCCATACGTGCTCTTTCAGGTAAAAGAGGCGCTCCTGTCGGGGTGATGGATAATCATGATCTGGAGATATTCGGCAAGGGATATCTTTCATCGACGGAGGTTCTACCTGAAAACAGCAAGCTTTTCCTTTATACCGATGGTCTCACAGAGACCCGTCCAATCAATGGAGATAATATCTTTTTTTCTGATTCACAGTTGAATGAAACTCTGATACGGCTGAGCAATAACGGCTGCCATGAATTTGCAGAAAATGTGTTCGAGCAGCTTGTTTTATTCAGGGGCAGCCGCTTGTTTGAAGATGATATTGCTTTGATCTGTCTTGACATCCCGAAAAAATAACATAGTACCATATGGAGCATGTAGTGGAAATCAGCATTAGAAATGTCGGAGGCCATGCTGTCGTTGATTTGCATGGCAATATTGACTTCTTCAGCATCAATAACTTAAAGAAAGTAATCAGCTCTCTTATCTCAGAAAAGAAAAGCAGTATTGTTCTGGATCTTCGTGATGTCGGGTATATAGATTCTGCCGGCTTGGGACTGATTCTGACGACGTACAAGGTAACGGCCAGATATAAAGGGAAAATAGGACTTTTGAACGTTAGGGATGATATTTTCATTCTTTTGAAACTCGCAGCCGCTGATTCTCTGATTAAAATGTATAAAAGTGAAACTGATCTGCCGCAACTGTGACGGTAAAAAAGTTGTGGATTTTTAAATGCAGGGTGCAAGATTCGGGTTTCTCAATCAATGAACACTCCTAAAAAGGTAGAGCGCCATGAGCATGGAAATAGAAGAGAGAAAACAACAGCTCAAAGATGAACTTGATATGCTCAAACAGGAATTTAAGTTTGAGCTTCCTAAGAAAATAGCAGAAGCGCGTGAACACGGCGATCTCAAGGAAAATGCAGACTATCATGCCGCTCGAGAGCGTCAGGGGTTTGTGCGCGCAAAGATTTCCCAGCTTTCAGAGCAGCTTGCGAAACTCAGCAATCTTGATGTTAAAGCTATTCCTGAGGATCGTGTCGGCTTCGGTTCGACCGTCACCGTTATAGATATGAAAACTGAGGCAAGGATTGTTTTTACTTTTGTTTCAGACGGAGAAATGGTTCCTTCGGAAGGAAAGATTACGCTGTCAACACCATATGGGCGGGCTTTAGCCGGAAAAAAACCCGGTGATGTCGTTGAGGTTCTGATTCCTGCAGGGAAGAAAAGTTTCCGTGTCACCACTGTTGTGACAATTCATGGAAATGAAATTACTGAATAAATATTTTTGGAGACACTATGGCCGCCATTAAAGAATTTAAAGGATACCGTCCTCCTGTAGAGCTTGTAGCAAAGATAGCCGAGCTCCCCTATGACGTGCTCGATTCTGAAGAAGCCCGCGTTATAACAGATAAGAATCCTCTCAGTTTTTTTCATGTTTCAAAACCTGAGGCGGATCTTCCTGTCGGAACAGATCCATATTCCCCCGCTGTATATGCGAAGGGGAGAGAAAACCTTGATCGCTTTATTTCAGAAGGTACGCTTGTTCAGGATAAAATGGGAATGCTTTATCTTTACACTCTTGTGATGAACGGACGTGCTCAGACAGGTCTTCTCGCCGGAGTCAGCATTGATGACTATCTCAATAATGTCGTTAAAAAGCACGAATATACACGTGAAGACAAAGAGCTCGACCGCGTACGCCATATGGAGGCGATATCGTCTCATGCCGGCCTTGTGTTCCTTTTTTATAAAGAAGACGGTTCGAAGAAGGATCTGTTTTCAAAAGCAATGGAATTGCCGGCGACCTATGATTTTACTGCTGCGGACGGAATCCGGCATATTTTCCGCGTTATCGATGATCCTGCAATGATCGAATCGTTCAAGACGTCGTTCGCAAAGGATATTCTTTATATCGCCGACGGTCACCATCGTGCCGCTTCTGCTGCGCGAGTCGGTCTTGCAAAAAGGGAACAGACTCCCGGCGCAAAGGATCTTGAGAGCGACTGGTTTATGTCTGTGATATTCCCCCATGATCAGCTTATGATCATGCCGTATAACCGTGCAGTGAGGGATCTCAACGGAAGGTCGAAGGGTTCCTTTATTGCGGAGATTTCGAAGAAGTTTTCAGTTGAAAGAAATCCGATTAAAACACCGGCATCGGTTCATAGTTTTTCCATGTATCTGGATAAAGAGTGGTATCTTCTTAAACCTCTTTTTTCTCTGCCCAATGATCCTGTTTCTGTTCTTGATGTCAGCATTATGCAGAATGAGATTCTTGCTCCCGTGCTTGGGATTGATAACCCGCGTACAAGCAAACGTATCAGCTTTATCGGCGGTATCCGCGGCACATCTGAACTTGAGAAGCTTGTTGATTCCGGTGAGTATGCAGTTGCATTTTCCATGTATCCGACATCAATTATTGAGCTTATCGATGTTTCTGATTCCGGAAATGTCATGCCTCCGAAATCGACATGGTTTGAGCCTAAGCTCAGAGACGGGATCGTTATACATATGATATAACACCCTGTTCTAATATTGCGCTTGACTAATACTCCTGCGATTCCTTATCATCAGTTATGCGGACTTTCCCTTTGCGGAGTGCATACAGTTCTTTGCTGGGCTGGTGAGAGTAAGTCGTTGAATCCGATATCCGGGTTTGTTGTATTTCTTATTGGAGGTGTGTCATGGCGGAAACAGATTCGCTGAAAAGCGAGAATGATAAGCTCAAATCGGAGCTGGCTCAGCTTCAGAAGCTTATTTCCGGCTATGAGAATGTTCTTAAGCTCAATGAGCAGGAACTTGAAAATGCCGAAGAAATCATCAAAATGTATGAGAATATAGTTGAGTTCACCCGTCATGAAATGAGATCTATTACAGAAACTGCGAAGGCACAGGAACAGACCTCGCAGCTTTCCCGCTCGGAGCTGATGGACGCTCTCGGAAAGATCCGCGATCTTGAAGAGCAGAACAGAAAGCTCCGTGAGCAAAAAGCCAGAAGCTGAATAACTGATACTGCGGGTAAAAGGACAGGATGATATTTACACTCGTCATAATTTTCTTATCAATCGCTGTATTCACCGTCATAGTCCTTTACTTTGTGGTTACATATGTATTCCCTCGCAAGCTCGAAGAGATTGCGGCAATGATAGAGAAGGGGCAGACGAAGCTTGCGATAAAGAAGCTCTCCGATTTTCTTCAGAAAGACGAGCGTAATTCCTTTGCTCATTTTCTTCTTGCTGAAGCGTACATGAAAGAAGCCAACTCTGCCTATGCTGTTGTTGAATACCGCCAGGTTCTTAAGATGGGTGGATTTGATGAAAAGGTTAAAGAAGTTGATATCAGACGTAAGCTGGCGAAAATCTATAAAGACAGCAAAAAGATCGGTGAAGCTAAGAACGAATACCTTATTCTTACAAAGATGGATCCTGATAATTTTGAGAACTATTTTGCCCTTGGTGAAATTTTCTATGAGGCAGGGGTTCTCGATAAAGCGCAGTCCTATCTCCGCAAGAGTGTTCAGCTTAATGTCAAAAACGGCGCAGCTCACTATCTGATCGGTCAGATAGCTTACAGAAGCAATAATTTCCCGGAAGCTAAAAATTCATTTCTTGAAGCGATTAAGGCAGATCAGGTTAATTATAAAGCTCATTATTTTCTCGG
>Ga0364874_10233_pt1 | contig 32730 bp, 11 predicted proteins | sample ExccelAu500001D4_2_FD_206922 | JGI IMG/M metagenome (GOLD analysis project Ga0364874, IMG submission 206922) | Enriched cells from Trout Bog Lake Hypolimnion, Wisconsin, USA - BchlTB.Aug07.5000.01.D4 | ecosystem: Environmental > Aquatic > Freshwater > Lake > Hypolimnion/Profundal zone | place... | reverse complement strand
TTCGTACCGCTGCCATAACCGCTTAAGGTAAAGCTTTGACTACCGATACCGGTGTTCACGGTAGTACCGCTAATCGCGGTAGCGGTTCCACCATTGATGCTCACGGTAGCGCCGGTATTGGTTTGCGCAAAGCCGTTATAGGTCACATTGTTATTAGCGCCAGTAATGGTAATGGTCGCTGGCACCATCGTCACGTTTGCAGGCACATACGTAATGGTGTAGTTGCTATTCGCGGCCACACTACCCTGAGTAATGGCGTAGGTAGTGCCAGCATTACCAGTGGTACTGATGCCAGCACTGTAAACCGTCGCGGTGGTAGCTAAAGAGCCAGAGAAGATCGAGCTGCTATTGCCATTCGCCAAAGCGCTATAGGTGTAGTTCAAACTAGGCAAGCTACTTGCACCGTAGGTCATATTGACTGCAGTGGCTGTAATGGTGAGTGGCGCAGCTACCATGGTTAATGTGCCAGATACATTTGAAATGGCATATCCCAAGCTACTAGTAAACCCAGAAGGCGTAATAGAGTAAGTGACGCCTGCATTACTGGTCATGGTTTGCGCCGAAACACTATAAACAGGTGCCGTGCTGGTGGCAGAACCAGCGGTAATAGTAGAAAAAGAATCTCCATTAATTAAACCAGAATAGCCTACAGAAATAGTCGGCAAGCTTGTGGCACCGTAAACCATATTTACATTATTGGATGTCACTGTCACAGTGGGTTGCTGGCGATAAATTAGGTAAACACCAGAACCCAATGCAGCGGTATAACCCGCCGTTGATTTAGTGCTGTCGTAACGGTAGTTGCCCGCCGCTACCAATGCCGTAGTAAATCCAGTGCTACCCGTAAGGGTTCCGGTATAAAGAGTTGCCCTACCACCACTACCCACCGTAATGGTCGGAGTAGCACTGATTACGATATCGCTTCCACTAGTTGATGACCCCTGCCCTAAAGTATTGCCAGCATCAATCACAATCGCTGTACTAGTTGTACTTGTAGCCGATAAATTATTAGCAATGGTGATATTGCCCACTGTAGTTTCAATATCCATGCTAGTCGTTGCTAGACCAGAATATGTAGAACCGCCGACAGTAATGGAGCCCAAAGTTAACGCAACAGAATCTGTGACAGACAATGCGCCAACGGTAGTAGAGCTTGCTAAAGTGGAAATGCTGTTTGAAGTATTCGTTAGGCTTACGTTACCGGATCCAGAAATAACCACGCCATAACTGTTATCCGTAATTTTTCCAGACAAAGTCAATGCATCCCCATTGGGAGCATTAATAGTGGCAGCACCCGATAGAGTAATGGGGTTGCTGATGCTGACAGTTGCAGCCCCAGCCTGCAAGGTAGTGGCTGCAGACATAGCCAAGGTGCTTGCCCCAAGTGCGCTATTGTTGCTCACAATCAGGGATCCTGATTGCAAAGAAGTTTGGGTGCTAATGGTATTGGCTACGCTCAATGTATTTGAGCCTGCACCACCAAGAATTAAATTGGATGCGGTTAATGCTGCTGTCTGAGTCAATGAACCAGAAGCATCAAGGGTAATAGTATTGCTTGTAGCCGTTAGAGCGCCACTGATAGTAATGTTGCCACCGTATACCGCTACCGGTCCAGCGATCGTAGTGGCAGAGCCAATGGTGATGTTAGCGGTATTGCTGGTTTTGCCGATGGTGAGGCCGCTAACACTAGAACTTAAACTCAATCCAGAAATGGGGCTCACCGCACTTGAAAAACTAGCGTCATATGGAGCAATAGTGATCGCGCCAGACGTTGTCATCGTAGTGCCTGTAGATGAATTAGCGTTGAATTGGAATGAATCGGCATTAAGCGTAATCGAGCTTGATGAAGTAGTTACCGCGCAACCAGTACAAGAAGCCAAATAAGCCGTTCCAGAATTATTAATAAACTGCACGGCGCCAGTTCCAGCAGCGCCATAGGCTGCCAAGGTAATTGGTCCTGCGTTCGCCAATATCTGCGCGCTGGAAAGAACTAGAGCATTGGTACTTGAAGCACCACCCTGACCAGAGATATAAACACCGCCACCGCCAGTAGCATCAATAGTATCGGGGCCATGACCAACACCCACCCCACCAGATAAGGATGAGCTACCAATAATACAAATGGCATTAGCAGAACAGCTAGTATTACTAGTAGCGTTATTAGACGAATGAATGATTACGTCATTTAAGCTTGTGCCATTAAAGGCGCCGCTCGTATAACCCCAAGCCCCCATCTCAATACCCCAACAAGCTTGATAGCATGAAGTGCTTATTGGGGACTGGCCTTGCATAAAAACTTTGCCAGCCGATGCATCAACAAGAACGCCACCCCACAAGCTAATACCCTCGGCTAGCATATTAGAAGCCAAGCCAGAGTAATAGCTAGCGGTTCCGTAAAGCGTAATGTTTCCGCCCGCAGATAGCAGTGAGGCGCCCTGAAGCGTATCGTTCTCACCAGTGGTACCACCAATAGTAATGCCACTCAAATAAGTGGTCGATCCTAAGGCAACACCATTGCCCACGGTAATCGTCACACCATTGGCCGCAGTTATAGTAGTGCCGGCAGAACCACCGCCCATCCAAATATCGCCACCATTGGATCTAATGTAATTTTCACCATTGAGATTAATGGCGCCACCCGTGCCGCTAACGTTACTCCAGAAAACAGTTTGCAATGGGGCAGTATTGCTATTGGTAGTAGCATCAATTGATACTGATTTGCCTACAATGATATTGCCGTAAGCTTTGAGTGTTAGCACCGCATTAGTAGCTAGCACCCCGCCACTAGTGATGTTGCCACTGATAGTTAAATCTCCTGCACTAGTGACAAGTGTGACCGAGCCTAAAGTAGAGATCGTACTGGTAGTAAGTGCCCCATTATTTAACAAATTAAGACTGCTGACTGTTGAGGCGCCAAGATAACCAACAGCATTAGCAACGTTGGTTGCCGTAAAACTACCACCACCAATAAAGGCCAAGGTTTTAACGGAACTACCGCCAGTGATGGCGCCGCCCAAGGTAGTAGCATTAGAACCGCCAATAGATGAGGCAGCCGCCAGAACAATAGCGCCACTGTCTGTAGCTGCATTAGAACTGCTATTAGTAATGACGCCAGCCGATGAAACGCCGCTACCACTAATGGTTAACGGGTTATATAAGGTTTGACCATTGAGGTCTAAAGTAGCGCCACTGCTAATAACATTAGAAGCGGCTGCAGTATTGGTCCCTAAAGCGCCATTGGTAATAGATGAAGTAGAGCCAGTAGAACTAATGCCTAATTTTAGCGTGCCCGCAACAACTGCAGTACCGCCGGAGTAGGTGTTGGCACTGGAGAATTTCAAGGTACCGCCAGTAGCGTTAACTGTTAGCGCATTTGCACCACTAATTACCCCCGTCAATGCGATATTGATTGGGCTTAATGTTAAGGTTCCACCACTTGTGAACGTAGCCAAAGTAGATCCAGCGGCTGAGCCTGTTCCAGCCGTTGCAGTTCCGCCTGTGCTTGCAACACCTCCCAGATAACTCACAATCACGATGCCAGAACCGCCAGCTCCACCCGAATAAGCTGTACTGGTACTGCCTTGAGCACCCGCTCCCCCGCCACCTGTGTTTGCCAGGCCTGCCCCGCCATTCGTTGTAGTGGTCGAACCAGCGCCATAGGCCCCCACCCCCGCCACATTATTGGTCGGAGCTGAGCTTGTAGTGGCGCAACCTCCGCAACCACTGACGCTACCACCACCGCCGCCGCCCCCGCCATAACCAACAGAAGCCCCAGAAATACTGTTATTCGTACCAGCACCACCAGCGCCACCGTAAGCACCTGGTCCCCCAATATCAACAGCGTTATATCCTGTTGAAGCGCTACCACCACCGCCACCGCCACCCTCAAACGTGGTACCAGTAATAACGACCCCACCGCTATTGCCACTTCCGGATGCGCCACCAGCGCCACCATAACCCGTGGAAGCAACACCACCATTACCACCGATTCCTCCAGCCGCGGAAGCAATGCCTCCAAAAGATGAGCTTGCGCCTGAACCGCCCACACCGCCTGTTGCTGCTGCGCCAATACCGCCAGATCCACCACTACCAACCGTAACAATGTAGGCGCCAGTTACCCCAGAACCAACTGAGCCCGACAACACTTGGCCACCGCCACCGCCACCGCCACCAGGTGGATTAGAGGCAATTGCACTACCTCCACCACCGCCCCCGCCACCTACCACCAAATACTGAACGCTAGTATCAAAAGCAATTGTTGCTGAACCCGTAAGGCTAATATTATTTGCAATAGTTGTTACTGCACGCCCTAATAACAATGTTGTGCTAGCCCCTAAATTAACAGCTCCAGCCCCTAAGGCCGTGTTGGTGTAAGCGCCAATCGTACCGGCAGTAACAGTCGTGCCGCCACCATAGGTATTGGCACTAACCAAATCAACAACACCTGTCTGACCAGTGCCGCTATTCATGGTTAACGCATAACCATTGCCACCATCGCCAATAATTCCCGACAAAATCAATGTATCCCCATTAGGGGCATTAATAGTGGCAGCACCAGATAAAGTAATTGCGTTGTTAAGGTTAACAGTGGCAGCACCAGCCTGCAGGGTAGTGCCGGCCGATAAAACCAAAGCACTAGCGCCTAGGCTACTATTGTTACCAACAATTAATGTGCCGTTTTGCAATGAAGTCTGCGTACCAATCACATTGGCTAGATTAAGAGTATCAGTGCCTGCACCACCAAGAATTAAATTGGATGCGGTCAATGCGGCAGTCTGTGTCATCGAACCAGAAGCATCAAGGGTAATAGTATTGCTTGTAGCCGTTAGAGCGCCGCTGATAGTAATGTTGCCACCATATACCGCTACCGGTCCAGCGATCGTAGTGGCAGAGCCAATGGTGATGTTAGCGGTATTGCTGGTTTTGCCGATGGTGAGGCCAGTCAAGCTAGAACTCAGAGTTAACCCGGTAACAGGCCAAGTTAGGTTTGAAGAAAAGCTGGCGCTATTTGACTTAATCGTCAAAGTTCCTGAACTTGCTACACTACCACCCCACCCAGTAGACGCTCCCGCATTAACAACAATGGAGTCAGAATTAAGGCTGATATTGCTAGTGCTGGCTGCCATGCTCTGGCCACCCACAGTAACAGCAGCTTGACCTAAAGTAACGGCATTATTGGTGATCGTACGGCCACCCATAGAGATCCCATAAGTACTGGTATTACCATAGCCATTTAAGGTGATTGCACCGCCCGTGGAAAGAATTTGGGCATTGTTAATGTCAATACCATTTCCGTAGCCACCCGTATTACCAGTTGTTGCGCTTGTACCCTTCCCGGTTAAGGTGACGCCACCCCCATTAGTTGCTGCAATGACAGTACCGATTGTGCCCGTGCCAGAAGCGCCGCTGTAATAGATCATGATGCCACTAGAGTTGATTGTTGAGGATCCGCTGGAGTCGCCCACCAAAGTAATGGCATTTGCAGTTGTATTACTTGAAATAATGTTGGTTGTAGATCCATCACCGTTTGCATTTAAATGAATGCCATACGCATATCCATTTCCAGCAACAGTAGCAGCAGTTTTACCGCTAATGTAGATTGTTCCCTGCCCAGAATTAATCGTGCCACTGAAGATAGCGACGCCGTCTTCATTATTTGAGGCAGCAGTCGTATTGGCACCTTGACCCTGAATCATAATATTGCCGCCACCGGAATTCATTGAGAGACCACTCAAGATAGAAACCCCAATGTTGTAATAAATGGTGCCACCCGTTGGCTGCGCATTAACACCAATGGCAAACCCACCAGGCGCTCCACTACCATTGTCGGCACCACCCGCCAAAGTGATTGCCCCACCACCACTAGCATTATTAGTAGTGGCGCCGTTATTAGTATTGAAGGTGTTATTGGTATTGATCTCGATACTGCCTGCGGATCCATTTGCAGAATTTGCCCAGAAGGTGATCGGACCTTTATTCGTTTGGAATGTTAAGCCACTAGCAGTCAAAATATTTCCGGTAGCTTTTGCCATCAAACCATTGCCTGCACCCGTAATGGTGATGCCATTGCTGAGCGTAACATCACCATTAACAGCATTGAGCGTTACAGCCCCTGGAGTAGAAACCGTATAAGCAGAAAGAATGTAACCATCCGTCAGCACCGTAGGTCCATTAATACCGATCGGGGAATTAACCTGAATATAGATTGCGGCGGGCATCGTGACCCCGCCAGAAGCCGCCGATCCAATGGTTAGCCCAGTTAGCGTGTTGTAGCCGCTATCCAAATTCCACCATGATGTTTGAATGCTGCTAGCAGATGCTGCAGTAACCGGCAGAATCGAGAGCGTCCCAGAATTGTAGAAATCAAATGCTGTTCCAGCTGAATTACCAGCACCATTGGTCCACCAACTCCATTCATCAAATTGAACCTTGACGTTACTAGTCGAAGTTGCTACAGCAGTAGCGCTTGCTCCCAATGCGGTTGTTACCGCAGCCGCTGTTGAAGCGCCAATATTCAGAAGTCCGGCAGCAGAACCCGCTATCTGCAAAATGCCGCCCGCAGTTGTACCAATTAGATTAATTGGCCCTGAGTTAGCAAGAATGTAGTTTGTGCCGTAAAAATAGACATCATTACCGTATACAGCAGTATTGCGAGTGCCCTGAATGGTGATGCCACCGCCGATACCAGTTGCAGCAATTACAGTATTACCTCCTGAGTGGAAAATTACTCCGCCTGCCCAGCTAGAATCTAGCGCAGTAGCAGCATTTCCGATAATTTGAATTGCATTAGCACTTGTACTAGAAGATGTAATTGTTTGTGTATAGGTTCCATTGCCATAGGCAAAAAGCACACCCCCGGTATAGGCCCCTGCACATCCAGATCCAGAGCACTGCCCTATGCCATTAATGTAAATCGTTCCGGCGCCACTATTCATACTTAGATTAGAGCTAAATCCAACCCCCCATGCCCCCCAATTTGTAGCTGAATTGGTTGCTGACTTACCCATAATGGAAATGTTGCCGCCAGCAGTGCTAATGTTGGTAACACCCACAAAACTAATGCCCTCAGTATTTGAAGAGGCTGAAGCGCTTGCATAACCGGTGCCGGTCACAATTCCGCTGCTAGTTGTTAGGGTTCCTCCGCCTACAAACAAATTACCACCGGCGGTATTGATCGTTAAAGCGCCACTAACATAGATATCGCCATTCCCGCCCGCCGCTGAGTCGGCCGCCAATGCAATCACCCCATTATTGGTGGTCAAAACAACGGTTCCCGAATTACCATAATTGAGTCGCACACCACCGTACGCTTGAATCAATAATTGCGCCCCGCTTCCGGTTAGCGTGACATTACCATCCACCTCAACATTGGAACTTGAGTCGGTAAGGCTGACAGACCCCCCCGAAGAAATAGCGCCCTGCAATAACAGCCCACCCCTGCTTGCAATGGTGATATTTGAACCGGCAGTAATCGCACCATAATAAGAATTATTTCCACCCCCGCTAGACATTGGATTGGTGGGGTCTGCGGTAGCAAAAGAGCTATTTAAAACATCAGTAGCTAAATTGGAATTGGCAATCGTCGCACCCTGAAAGGTGACTGAACCGCCAGCGGTTATCGTGTTGTTGCTAGTCGTGGTATTTGTAGCAATCGCCGAGTAACCCAAGGATTTTGCTGAGAGGACAACATTGCCCCCTGCGCTGATGTTGTAACCAGCATTAGCATTCACCCAAAGTGCCGTATAGGCACCAGTTGAATACCCGATCAGATTAATATTTCCAGACGTTGCAGTAAGTGATGCGTAATAATCATTTGCCACAGCGGCATAGGCACTAACACCCGTGATCGTAATATTGTTGGCAGCTAGGGTTGGCAACCTCCAATAGATGGCGTAAGAACTTGCATTGTTATTTAGGCTGTTAACAGTAACGCTACCAGATTGAGAGGTAACGCCTCTGCCCACTGCAGTGCCATCATCGGTGATCATAGAATAGACGCCCGCACCTTGCGAACTGATTCCAGTAATAATGACATCTTGCTTAGCCATTAAAGTGAGGTTTGCATCATAGAATGCGACCCCGGCACCCAAAAGGCCACCGGTCCACCCACCGAAATTACTAGACCCATTACCGTAGGAATATCCGGTCATTGTTAAACTGCCGTTGTAGGATCTAAAGTAGGAATTAGTACTGCCTCCTACCCAGTTAACAATTCCGTAAGAGCCGCCCGAAGCATTGATGCCCGCATAGTCAGCTGAACCTGTAATAGCGAGATTCCCATAAGAATAAATCTTCGGAGCTGCACCACCTGCACCCACAAAATAAATACCGGATACATTTGCGCCGCCAACGATTTCTTGGGCATTAATAGTGATCGTTCCGCCACTTGTAGGGGCAACCGTAGTAACGGTATAAGGGTTATTCACTGCATATAAATTACCAGCCCAGACTAAACCCCAGTTGTATCCGGTTGCTGCGGAATTTGCTTTTGCGACAGCAAACCCTGCGACCAAATAAGTTGTTGGCGCCCCTGAAATTGCTGAACTGATATTAGACACTGCGGTAGTAATCGCACTATTAGCAGTGGAATAAGTATCGGAGCCACCTGTCGCATTCCAAGTATTGGTCGATAAGCTTGCCCCTTGGAAAACAATATTTCCGGCTAAAGCAACAATGCTTGGATTTGCATCTGCCCCACGAATGGCTTGGTCATATGCCGAATACCCAGATACGGTGATATTGCCGCTGGTTGAACGCAGGATACCGCCTGAACTAGCGGTGATCGCTGGTCCAGAAACATAGAAATCAACACCGCAACAACCCGATTGGCCGCCATATCCAATAATGTCTATGTTGTTTGCAGCGCTGACATAACTTCCTGAGGTCCAATCAAAAATGACTCCGCCATAATAGCCAGCAGCAGATATCAGCACAGATCCAGCACTAGCAATAACTGGTGTACGAATGTACATATCGTAATAAACCGTATTACTCTGACTGGATGCTCCTTGAATAGTAATGTTGCCATTGGTCGAAGTAATTGAGCCACCACTTCCAGAATTATTCCAGGTTACCAAAGCAATTCCGCTACCACCAGTGGTCACGATATTCATCGTGAGATTACCGTAAGCAGAAATCGTTGAACTCAGATCATTCAGGAATACACCATGGGTTGCGCTAATAACATTAATGTTAACCGTACCAGCTACAGACTGAAGTGTGGCCCCCGAACCTAAATTAATACCGTAATTTGATGAGTTGTTGTTAGTGTAAATACTCAAGTTGCCATTAACAATGACTGACGCATTCGTACTAAGAATCAAGCCACCAATCGCATTGAGGGTCAACGTATTGCCAGCGGCACTAGCGAGATTTCCAGCAAAGGTAATTAGTTGAGCATTAGATGTAGTGCTGATGTTGGTATTACCTACGATAGAACTGGCATTCACTATTAACGAAGCATTATTCAGGAAGGCGGCCGTCGAATTGGTCAATGTCAACGCATACACTGCATTAGCCGTATTAGTGGCAGTGAAATTCAAATTATTAGCTGTGAGCGTATAAGAACTGTCGGTTACCGCACCACTTAAGGTAATTGCGCCTGGCCCCGCAACCATTGCATTTGACCCCAATGTGACACTACCACTATAAGTCACCGCTGTTGATGTGTTATTAAGCAATGCGCCTGTGGAGGCCACTCCCGTTCCATTGATGGTCAGCGCATTTGCAGCACTCGGTGTATAGCCATTAAGATTTAACGCGCCGCCTGAGCCAACGGTTACGGCACCTGCAGCACCACCCAATGCACCTGCATTGCCCATTAGCAATGTACCGCTGGTAATAGAAGTGCCTCCAGTATAAGTATTGGCATTGGTTAAAGAGAAGGTCCCACCACCAGCATAAGCAAGCGCTAACGTTCCTGCCGCTCCATCGCTAATCAGACCCGAGAAGGAACTATTACCGCTAGTCAAAGTTAGCGTTCCTGCACTACCGTAGTTATTGCTGATAGCACCAGAACCGCTTAAGGACGCAAATGAAACAAGCTCATTGGTTGTCCAGAGTGATCCACTATTTGCTAATGCTGCAGAATTAGCAGTCAAAGCAGCCCAGGTAATTACCGTAGCACCGGAAGAAATCGTCAATGTCCCGTTAGTCGTCCAAGTTGCCGCCGCAGTTGGCGTTAACTCCGTAACTCCAGTTACAAAGTTAACCGCTCCAGAACCGGCTACAGTCTGACTTGATGGCCAACTATATGTTTGATGTCCCGCAGTAAATGCGCCAGTGATGGTAGCCGCTGCCGCATTAATATTAATAACGCCTGAGTTGGTAATGGCACCGGTTCCCAATGGAGTATTGGTAGTGGTAGCTGGGTTAACGTTTACCGTCACACCACTCGCAATAGTGATGGCGCCAGAGTTGGTGCTATTACCTGTCAGAGTGATAGAGCCTGCATTACTACTACTGCCAAAACTGAGTGCAGTAGAACCACTAATGTTTCCAGAGAGAGTTAAAGCATCACCTGTAGTGGCAACTATTGTTGCGCCATTGGTACTTAAAGCAAATGCGTTAGCAAGACTTACCGTTGAAGCATTGCCAATAATAGTAGTTCCTGCAAGTGAAGCAGATCCCGTACCCAATGCATTGTTCGCATTAATTACCACCGTACCAGCACCTAAGGTGGTACCACCAGAATAGGTATTCGTACTGGACAAGGTAAGCGTGCCGGTGCCGGTGTAAGACAATGCCACCTTACCGCCAGTAGTCCCATCAGAAATTACTCCAGTAGAAAATGTACTTGGGTTGTTGCCGGAGATTGTTAGCGTCTGAGTACCAGTAGTAGCGCTTGAGCTGATGTTACCCGTAATAGTCAAACCAGCAGCGGCAGTATCAGCATTTGTAATGGTGCCGCTGGCAGCAAGAACAAAGTTATCGGATGTAGAGACTGCACTAGTGCTAGTAATACTCAAGGTACCACCGCTTAGGGTAATGACACTTCCATTCGCCCCCAAATTGCTGGCAGAACTTATGGCCAAGATGCCACTGGCAATTGTAGTACCACCCGAGTAGGTATTGGCACCGGAGAGAGTCACAGTACCGGTATCGGTAGTGTCCCCTGCTTGCAAGGTGGCAGCGGTTGAGCTGGTGCCTGCATCAGCAATGACGCCATTAATAGTGATTGCGGTACTGGATGCGGCGGTGATGCTGTCAATGGTGGCGCCACTTGCTTTCGTTAAGCTAATCGGTCCATATACGGCGGCTGTCGTACCAGTACTAGTAGTGAGTTCTGCCGCTGTACTGGCGCCACCACTCAAAGTGATTGGGTTATAAAACAGGCCGTTGGTGGCATTACTACCGTTGCCGTTGAGATCTAAGATACCGCCAGCGTTGATAGTGATACTGCCAGTACCAATCGGGCTATACACAATCGTGGTGTTATTACCTGTAGAACAGGCGGTGCCAGCACCAGAACCGCAGAAGAAAGAACTACTAGCGCCAAATTGCAAGGCACCCAGATTAACGGTGGTGCCACCAGTGTAGGTGTTGTGACCGGAGAGAGTGAGGGTGCCTGAACCTGATTGCGCAACAGTGCCCGTCCCTGAAATGAGATTGCTATCGCTAATGGCGTTACTTCTGTCATACACCAAGGCTGCATTATCAACAACACCGCCGGTACCCAAATTACCTGTTGTACCTCCTGCACCCACTTGCAGCGTTCCTGCGCTAATAGTTGTGCCACCGGTGTAGGTGTTGGCGCCGGAGAGAATGAGTGTGCCGGCATTACCATCAGTCAAACCATAGGCGCCGCTAATCACTCCTGCAACCGTGATATTGCCAGTACCACCAATCACACTGGCAGCCGTCATGGTAACTGTCCCCGCCTGCACTGCCGCAGTGGAACTGCTATTAATCAATGCCCCACTCGTGCTGTCCAGCGTATTACCAGAACCCGCCATTGAGATGGCGTTATTACTGGTGCTTTGACCATTTAGATCGACAAAACCACCGCTCACTACTGTAATTGTTCCGTAATTTGTATAGCTGGCATTTCTAGATAATTGCACACCCGCGCCACTATCCACTTGTATAGCAACCCCAGAATTAATGGATCCCAGAATGTTAGTCGCAGCGTTATTAAACACCAGCGACGGAGTATATGAACCGCTATAAATAGCCCCATTATTAGTAAATACGCCACCAGCAATGATGTTGCTACCATTGTTGTACATTTCAATTTCATTATTTGCGGTTATGGTTAATCCACCATTAAAGGTAGATGCAGAGTTCAATCGCAAGTAACCAGTAGAGCCATTCCCTAAAGTAAATAATCCACCCGATGTTGTGGTAAATGTTGTAGCAGCTACCACGTTCGTGGTACTAGTAGAAATCAGAGTGCCCCCATTTGCACCGATATTGAGGACCGCCAAAGTCATGTCGGATCCGCCAGTAGCAGCCATCAATGTGCCACCGTTAATAGTCACCGCACCAGAGGAAAGGTTGGTGCCGCTCGTTCCGCCGGTTGTAACAGATACTGTACCTGCATTAATGGTTGTGCCGCCTGAATACGTATTGGCGCCAGTCAGGGTTGTTGTGCCAGCACCCATTTGAGTAAATGTGCCAACACCACTAATGACGCTAGCAATCGTCACAGTGCTACTAAGGTCATAGATTAGCGCTGCATTATCAACAACACCGCCGGTACCCAAATTACCTGTCGTGCCTCCTGCACCTACTTGCAGTGTTCCTGCGCTAATAGTTGTGCCACCGGTGTAGGTGTTGGCGCCGGCAAGAATCACTGTTCCGCCACCTTGCTCGGTCAGCGCTGTAGCACCGCTATATATTCCACTGTATGTATAGGATGCTGAAGAATTTAAGTACAAGCCATTGCTTGCCGTGATATTGCCAGACAAGATCTCACCAGTACCGCCACCATTGCCGATGTAAAGTTTTCCGCCCGACATGGAGAGATTCGAAATAGACGAATTGCCCATCACATAAGCATCACCACTAGCGCTTTTAAGATTTAAAGCTCCACCGCCATTAAGGTTGTTGTAATAGAGATTACCAGCCCCTTGACTAGAATTCTCGGTAACGGTAACACCAGAAATAACTGTGATATTTGGCGCAAGAGCCGCCGAAATTCCACCTACAAACCAAGGTGTTGCAGTGGTATTAAAGGTAATAGAAGTCCCAGCAGCTTGGCTAGAGATAACAATAGTATTTAGAGCATCACCGGTAAAGGTAATATTCCCCGCTACCACTACAGATGCCCCTGATGCTGCTGGCGTTGTAGCTCCAGAAATCGTAATGCCAGCTGTACCGCCATTAATTAATGAAGCACCAGTCGTTCCGCCATTGACCCCACCGGATAAGGTGACCATCGCAGTAATGCCGCTCGCAATATTGGCAATCGTCGCACCCGAAGCGGTTACGGTAAAGCCATTACTCCAAGAGCTTGTATTGGATAGATCAAAATTGAGGGCTGCATTTGAAGCTACCACTACAGCACCCGTGCCAAGCGACCCAGAGGTTCCGCCATTCCCAACCTGTAAAGTTCCGGCAGAAATCGTTGTGCCCCCACTATAAGTATTGGCGCCGGTGAGAATCAAAGTATCAGCCCCAATTTTGGTCAAGTTATTTGCACTACTAATTGCTCCACTAAACGTAATACTTCCGCCAGTTCCACCAATCGATGTACTGGAAGCGCCTAAAGTAATTAAGTTGGAAAAACTAATATTGGTTGATGTATTGATGGTAGTTGAACCAAGGGTTATTGGGCTACCAGACAATGTAATGTTGCTTGAACTAGACGATACGACACCACCTGCGCCCCAGGTTCCACCGATACTTAAGCCAGTCCCGCCAGAGCCGGCTAAAGAGATCGTACCGCTTGCAGCGTAGAGATTTAGACTTGCATTAATAGATGCCGTTGTGTTGCCGCTAGTATTCGTCCCGCTAATGCTAATGCCGCCCGCGCCAGTAGATATAGCATTTACGCCACCCTGATACCCAGCATACGCACCACTAGCGGCTGTAGTTAAGCCCGTAATTGAAATGGCATTCGTGACATTACTACTGGATTGGAGTGTGGCAGCTAACCCGCCGTAATATGTCAATTCAATACCATGCCCAGATCCAACGCCCTGACCATTAAGTGTGATGGTTCCGGAGCCAGACCAAATACCCGGGGTTGATCCTGTGTAACCCCCATACCAAGCAATACCAGGCACGCCATCGGCAGCCTTACCCTGAACCAAGACATTACCGCCACCACTATAGATCTGAATATTGTCAGAGTATGTGGAGCTATCTGAGTAGGCTCCAAACTGAACGCCACCTGGTGCATTCGTACCCCAAGCCGCAGTACCGCTTGCCGCAGACGCATAACCGGTTGGTAATCCTCCACTGCTAGCAGAGCCCCCAGCCAAAGTAATTGCACCTCCGCCAGCGCTCTGGTTGGTTAGCCCATTTGCTGAATTAATTGTGACATTCTCGCGAATGCCAATATAGCCAGCCCCACTTCCATCCGAATCAGCCCACAGAGTGATATTTCCATTGTCAGCTTGCAGCGTTAAAGCCGACCCTGTACCCACAATAATATTATCGGTACTTTTGGCCAATATTCCCGAACCTGAAGTGGTAGTGGTCAAATTAGAATTGATCGCAATCTCACCTCCATAAATAGTGATGGGTCCAGCAATGCTGGTTGCCGCGCTGATCGTTACGCTGGATGTATTTGTAGAAGCGCCTATGACCAAACCACTTAGGCTTGCTATGTTATTAACCAGAAACTTGCCAGCAACCCCAGTAAAGCTATTAGCATCAGCGGTAAACACGCCAGATGTTGTTGAGCCAGACCATGTAAATGGATTAGTCCAACTATTACCGTAAGAGGCAAGTGTTAGCACTCCCGTAGTATTAACCGTTAAGACACCCGCCCAGGCTGGCGAACTACCATTAATCCAGCTATTCGACTCAAGCGTTACATTGGCGGATGATGAGGTTATCGGTGTGTATATAGTCGATCCAAATGTACGAGCCGCACAAGGGTTGGAACCATTGCTTGTACAAGAACCTAAATAGACCAAATTAGCTTGCGTAATTAATGGGCCGGAACTAGCGATAACCGAAACTGAACCACTTGAAGCCAATAAATCAATGCCACTTAGCAAAACTCCATAGCCAGTCGTAGCTGACCCAGTGAGGGATATGCTGCCGCCAGAGCCTGTCGCCTGAATGAGGACACCAGGGGTTGTTGATATGCTGCTGTTTGTAGCCCAGAATCCTTGATAACCGGTTGCAGTGGTAGCTCCATTGATAACAATTGCGCTAGAACTGGTGGAGGCGGAAGTAATAACAATATTAGCCGTACTAGCCCCATATCCAAGCTCAACGCCATGGCCGGTACTACTTAAACCATTCAAAGTTATCGTGCCGGCACCAGAATCAATTAAGAAAGAGGCTTGAGAAGTAATTCCAGGATAAGTGGTTGATCCAGAGGTCTCGCCACTAATAGAGATACTCCCACCCGAACTAAGTAAGCTGACAGCGCTACCAGTGCCAGCCATAAGACCAAGCATTACACCACCATAGCTGCTATTCAGGGCATTCCAAGCGTAACCACCTGGCATACCATTTCCATTGGCAACACCTCCAGCCATCACAATATTGCCGCCGTGAGTCGATATTGTGACGCCGGAGTATATATAGATGAACCCACCAGTGCCGCCAGCAAGACCGCCAATGCCTGCAGAGTCGGACCATAAAACAAGGTTTAATGCTGCATTAGTGGAAGTAATATTCGATTGAATACTAATGGAGCTATTCGCTTGCAATATCAGCGTTCGCGCTCCAGATCCAGTATATTGAATTGCACTCTGTACGGATATATCACCACAGGTGGAGCAAGATCCATAACTATCGTAATAAGTCGAATAGGTGCCGGTGCTAATAGTAAGATTTGCCGTTCCCAATGCGCTCACGATTGCAGCAGCACCATTCGCGCCAATCACGTAGTTATAAGGATCAATTAACCAGGTCCCCGCCGTTCCATCAAATGCCCTAGTGTCGACTAGCGCACTTTGACTATCAACTGTTGCGGCAGAGGTCTCGACATTTCCACCAAGACCACCAATCACGCCACCTTTTGCATAAATACTTCCATGCACTTGGGTAAAGGAGACTGGGTTGGCAATGTCAGCCCATAGAACAACTTCACCCCCATTACCATTGATTAACGCACTAACATCAATCATGGCACCAGAATTCATGGTGACCGTAGTTGCCTGATAGACACCATTACCACCATGCATATCACCACCAACTAAAACCGTGCCACCACCAGCATTACCTGTTGCGGTGATATTCGTGTTATTTTCTAGAGTGATGTTCGTAGCGGTGATAAGAATGTTGCCGCCCTGGGTAGCGCCGTTGGATTGAAGAGCGCTTGAGAAATCGATACTGCCATTATTTGCAGAGATCCCAATACTTCCACCACGACCATTGGAGCCATTGGTTTGGATTAAGGTGTTTGCTAGATTGAGGTTGCCTGAGTCGGCAATGAGGGTGATTGATCCACCATCAGTTTGGCCATTGGCCGTAATGACTGCTGAGTTTACTTCCATATCGCTTGCCTGTAAGGCTTGCACAGTACCGCCACGACCATTGGAACCATTGGCTTGTACGGTTGCGCCTAATGTGAGAGCGCCCGATGCGGCATTCAGACTAATCAGACCACCATCATTACCATTGGCGGCAATAGTGCCACTTAAATTGAGCGTATTGTTTATTTGCGTACCTGAGATGGCAATAAGGCCGCCTGGCCCATTATTGCCATTCGCTTGCAAGATACTGCCAGACTGGGTAATCACATTGGGGGCGCTGATATAGATCTGCCCTCCTACATTGTTTGTGACTCCTGTTGTGCCATTCGCGAGCACTTGAGCGGTATTAGAGAGTGTGATGCTATTGCTTGCTAACAACTGGATCACATTGGCCGCACTTTGATTGGCGGCAATCGCGCTATAACCTTGATTACTCAGTTGCGTTTGATATTGTGCTTGGATCACTTGCGCGGCATTGGATAAGGCTGGCGCTACGCTAGCATTAGGATCATTGGCCGGTGTTGATGAGTACACCTGATCCAAGTTGCTGCTGGTGTTATTTGTCGTGAGATTATTTTGTGCGAGCAAAAAGCTTGGCACATCTTGTTCACGAATAATATTGCCGTTATAACTTACTGATGTATTGCCTGTGCTGCCACCTGATGTGGATGCCGATCCCGCATTGAGCGTGCCGTTGACATAGAGCGCTTGCGCTAACAAACTGATTGCGGAACTTAGTGGTGAGTTGCTATTACTTGCGTAGGTATTGATTGCGCCGTTCGCGTAAATCGTTTGCGCTTGAACCGTTACTTGATTGGCGGTGATGCTAGTACCCACATTTAAGTAAGCAATCGAACTGCTGATAATCACGTTGAGATTTTGACCGCTGATGTCGGCATTCAGATTAAAGATACCTGACGCCGTGAGCGTTAACGTGGTCAGTGTATTACCTTGCTTCAAAATATTAGCGCCACTGGCAATCGTTAAATTGCCACTGCCGTTTTGTGTGCAGCTACCTAAGCTTGGGCAAACATTACCGTTCACCGCAATACTCACGTTATTGTTTTGCAATGCCAAGGAGATGACGTTGGCTGCGGAGTTATCGATGATCAGATCGATAGGATCTAAGAACCATAAACCCGATCTACCTTTAGCGGCGCTCGTATCGACCACCAGCGTTGGCGCGAGGTTGACTGCGCCTTTAGAGCTTGTCTCCACAAAGCCGCCATTGCCGCCTAATGCGCCACCAATGGCTTTGAGTGTGCCCGCAACACTGCTGCTCACTTGCGACCAAATCGCGATGATGCCGCCGTTACCCGCTTGCGTGCTTGATGCATCAATCACTGCGCCCTGCGCTACGGTCACGGTGTTGGCTAATGAGTGTGTTTGCGCCGCTTGGTTCGCATTGGCCGCAACAGCGACTTGATTTTGGCTGGCGGTGTTATTGCTTGGCGCTTGCACATTGACTTGAGTACCGCCAGACACTGCGGTAGCGGCTAAACCGATATTGACTTGACCACCACCGAGCGTACCCGTTGCCGTGGTTTTAGATTTAGCGGTGATCTTGATGTCATTGGCCACCAAGTTGATTTGACCGCCAGTACCAGCGCTTGCCGCGCTATTCGCCTCTACGGTGCCCGCCTGAGTGACGGTATTGGCTACTAGCTCAATCACCCCGCCGTTGTTCACTGCCGATGTTGCCGAGATCTTGCCGGTATTCTTCACTACGGAGCCCATTAACTGGTTGGCCGCGCCGGCAGCCAGAACAATGAGGCCGCCGTCGACCTGCACCACTCGCTTGTTCACGATCAAGGCATTTAAAGCGGCTTTATCGACGTTAACGCCAACCAGGCTGTGATTGCCTTGGAAGTTCAGGGTCACTTGCTCACCAGCAGCCATCACAACTGAGCCACCCATTCTGGCAAGGACATAACCCTGGTTTTGGACTTCCGGGGCCAATAAAGCAATAAAGCCATCAGCGACATTGGTCTTAATCGTGCCTTGATTGACGATTTTTCCGGTTCCAGACCCTAAATAGGTCGATTTACCATCCATGAAGTCCTGATTGGAGATATCCATGGTGGTGGCCGTAACCGCAGCTGCGTCAACCTGGGCATTTTTGCCAAAAACCACCCCATTTTGGTTCACCAGGATCACTTGGCCATTGGAATTTAAGGCGCCGTTGATCACCGAAGCGCTAGCGCCAGTTACCCGGTTCAAAGTGACCGCATTAGAGCCGGGAGTATTGAAGTTGACGGTGGCGTTTTTGCCAATATTAAAACCATCCCAATTGATCACGGCGCGCTGTGAAGATTGGTTCACATTCATCGTGGCCGAAGTCGCGTTTTGCGTCTGCGAAATCGTGGCACTACCAGCGACTACTTGACCACCAGTTGGTAGCGCATTGAGCGGCGCCGCGAAAACATTCTGAAATTGGAAAGAGATGAAAACGAAAAAACCCAAAATGGCTTTGGGTTTGATTTTTGGTTTTGAAAAACCAGTTCGCGTAAAAGAGATTTTTTGGCGTATCGCTCGAGCAAATTCTTTTTTGAGAACGCGATCGACGAAAGTTTGAGCGGCAAATGAAAAAGCATCGAGCGCATGCTGAGAAACTTTTTTCCAATTTCTGGCGCTTTGGGCCACGGAAATATTTTTTACAAAAGTAAAAATTTGAGAAAGTGTTGAGGCAATTTTTGCGGTGATATTTTGCGCGATTTTTTTGATCGCTACGACCGTCGCTTGTGATTGTGAAAACGAAGCAATTCCTCTGCACATTTTGGTGTGCAAACTTGCGCTACCCTGCGAGAGAAATTGTTTTAGTTTTTGCAAAATCATTTTCAAATCAGCGTTACGTTTTTTACTGCCACAAATCCGCCTCAAACCCCGTGTGCATATAGAAAACGCTACAGGCTTGATTGTAAATAAGGAGCTAAAACAAGGCAAATATTGAAACTGTCAAGCCTTGGAACCCGCGTGGTATCAAGGGGGTGGTTTTTGGGTACCTGTCAGGAAACCTCAATACGAGCCAAATCAACCATTACCACTACACCTGGAGATAAAACCAAAACCCCATCTGCCGCTAACAAAAATTAGCATTGACTTGGAGAAGTTTTTTTACTTTTCTCGCAAAAAAGCAATCGTTTACGGTATCAGCAATCAACATCATTTTGACTTTTAATTTAAAAAAATGGTGGTCCGATTCAATAGCAAAATAGACCCATTTGTAGGGCTATTTTACCCACTGCTTTTGATGTCACTTCCCGATCTGAGGCGACAAATTTTTTATCATTTTTTTGCGTAATTTTGAAAACACCACCAAATTCCATTTTTGAAAATTTCCGACATAAAAAATCAATCTCGAGCCTTAGCCACATCTAAAAAATATCCAATATCAAATCTCGCCGCCTAGGTTTTTAAATAATGATTTGCTAATGAATTTATTGCTTTTCTTTGTCAAAAATAAATTCGACTGCCACAGATATTGATCACCACAAGACAAACGAAGAAATGAAATTCTCTCCTACTGATGGTATTTTTTGACGCACACTCGAAACTAAGGCAGTATGTAATTGAGTGTTTATTATCGCCACGCCAGCGCGACACCTGACATAAAAAAACACGCTAATTTGCGTGTTTTTTATCAAATCATTTGAGCAATTTATTTGCTCAAAATAAGGGTTTTGGGGGCTAAATTTTTAATGCAGTATTCGTTGGTTTTGAATTGTATTTTCAGCTTTTTAGACCCCAAATTTATGCCTTAAAAGTTATAACTTCCAGTAATCCAACCCCTCGGCTGAGTGCTTGTGCCATCGGTATTCACTGGCTGTCCAGTTTGGCTATAAAGCGGGTTTTTGCCCACCATCCAAGCCACCATTGCCCCCAAATTCCAACCTTCATAGTCCCATTTCACCCCAAAACCGGCTCCCATAAGGGAATAAGTGTTATTGGCATTGGTTTGACCTTGCCAACTAGGGTACATAAACCTGTATTGCTGAACTACGCCACCATCGAAGAAGGCTGACAGGGTTAATTTGGCCCGCAACTCATGCCTGACCTCGGCCGTAAAGATGCCACCTTGAGCACCACCAGACTGCGCTACCGGATAGGCGCGCACACCGTAAGGGCCGCCTAAATAAAACTGCTCGGCAGAATTGAGATTGGTTGAGGCGAACTGGCCATTGAGCGCCGTATACAAAGTGGTTGCGCCATCTTCAACTAACTGCTGAGTGCGATTGACCGCAAACGTCAACTTACTGAAGTTAGATGGAGTAATGGGCTGATATACCAATGGATTGGAGCCTGGCACTGAATACATACTGTAGTACGTACCACTAGTCGATAAAATATCAAGATGCCCCAGCACTGCCGTTACCGATCCATTCGTAACAGCCCCGTACCCCAAGCTATCCACAAAGTTACCAGATAAGCCCCCAGAAAGATTGTTAATGTTATAGGCGCTAATTACCGTGTCGGTAATGGTATTGCGGTTGTTATAGCTCTTGATGTCGTAATTAAGACTGGTATTTAAGTTTGCGCCCTGCGAACGGATTAATGGGTAGGCAGCACTTAGACCGGTAGTCCACGCATCACCAGCACCGCCAGTGGAAGCGTAATTACTAACGTTTTTATATTGCAAATAGGTGCCAGCTAAACCAAGTCTCAAGCCATCCTTGGAGCCCGGAAGCGAGATGGCACCCTGCACATATTGAGATCCCACAGAGGTAATGCCGTTGATTGATGCGGAATCACCAATACCTAGCGGGCCGTTTAAATTGAGGGCAAATACACCTTGGTTAGCGCCAGTAGTGCGGCTACCGTAGTTATTCACTTCCACCCTACCCTGCACTAAATCGGGTTGCGTAAGCTGCAAGCGCACATTGGTATCGCCATCCTTTTCACCAGCCTCCAATTGGCTGGAAACCATTACTCCCGGGGTTTCATTCAGAATAATGATGGCGCGCTCCACCGCATCCATATTTAATGGATCGCCTAATGAATTGGCGTATGTAATGTAAGAAGCGGCGCGCTCTTTACTAAAGCGCGTTGGACCCTGCGGGTCTTCAACAATAACCTGACCAAGCTTCGCTTCAGTAATTAGAATTTTCACTACGCCATCAGCAATCTTTTGTGGTGGCAAAATCGCTTGAACGGTATAACCTTTGCTACGGTATAAATTTTGAATTGCATCGCAAGCCCTTTGCAAATCATCAAAACTCACTGGCACACCAACCCATGAATGAATTGCTAACTGCACTTCAGCCTCAGGCAGGATATTCACACCCTCCAAAACAAAAGACTTAACAGTAAAACGCAGCTCACCTTCTTTTGGGGCGCTGGGTTCGCTTGGAGCCGCCTTACCAGGCTCCGGCAAAGCCAGAGGTGAAGGAAGCGGTAATTGTTGCTCAAGGCCACGTTGCAAAGCGCCCGCATCCACTTGAGCGTAAACGCTAGAAAAGATACCCAATTGCAGTACGAGCAAGCTCAGAGTAGACAGCTTAAAAGAATATTGTTTGACTGGATGCATATGGACAATAGTACGACTTAATTATAAAAAGATGTTTCATTTTAATAGCTTAGAAGATCTCTGAACAAATTCTCAAGAGGGGTTAAGATTTCGTATGAATTCAACTGCTAGCACCCCCATTTCCTTTGATTACCCCCAGCAGAATGCTGCCGGAGCTACGTGTACTGCCCAGGCCTGGGCCAAAGTTCCGCCCCACCTTGACGCCCCTGAAAAAGCAGCCACTATCACTCGCATTAAGCAGCTTTTGATTGAGAAAAACGCTGCTTTGGTTGCCCACTATTATGTCGATGGCGATATTCAAGATCTCGCCATTGAAACAGGTGGTTTTGTTGCCGACTCTTTAGAAATGGCACGCTTTGGCAAGAATCATCCAGCTAAAAATCTGATTGTTGCCGGCGTACGTTTCATGGGAGAGTCCGCAAAGATTCTCAGCCCTGAAAAACGCGTGTTTATGCCTGACTTGGAAGCAACCTGTTCTCTTGACTTAGGTTGCGATGCGACTGACTTTGCTGCCTTTAGATCTTTGCATCCCGATCGTGTTGTGGTGGTCTACGCCAACACAAGTGCCGCAGTGAAGGCGCAAGCCGATTGGATGGTGACCAGCTCATGTGCGCTTGCCATTGTTCACCAGCTCAAAATTGAAGGCAAGAAAATTTTGTGGGCACCTGATCGTCATTTGGGCCGCTATATACAAGAGCAAACTGGTGCCGATATGTTGCTGTGGAATGGCGCTTGTATTGTTCACGATGAGTTCAAGGGCGTTGAGTTGCAGATCTTGAAAGCCGCCCATCCGAACGCTTTAATTCTGGTTCACCCGGAATCACCACAGGCGGTCGTTGATTTGGCTGATGTGGTTGGCTCAACCTCCGCCATGATCAAAGCCGTAGTAGAAGGCAGCGCCACTGAATACATCGTCGCTACTGACAATGGCATCTTGCATCGCATGCGCCAACTAGCCCCGCACAAGAAACTCATTGAAGCTCCTACCGCTGGCAATAGCGCAACCTGCAAGAGTTGCGCCCACTGTCCTTGGATGGCTATGAATGGCTTACAAGGAATTCTAGAGTGCTTAGAGAATGCTTCCGGTGAAATCTTTATCGAGGAACCTACCCGAGTGAAGGCGCTTGGATGCATTGAACGCATGCTGAATTTCACCACAAACCATCCAGATCTCTTGGCAAAAGCACAACATGGCTTTGTAAAGAATATTGGTGTCGCTTAATTTATTTGTTTTTTACTTTATTGATTGATTTATCGCATGTTTGATTACAACGAAACCTTAGAGCAGGCTCGCCAACGCAATATCCATGACGCTCTCATGGAAGATATTGGCATGAATGACTGGACTGCAAAGCTTGTTCCAACCAAGCCAGTAAAGGCTCAGTTACTTGTACGACAAGCAGCGGTGCTTTGCGGTGTTGATTGGTTTGAGGGCACACTCAAGAAATTAGACCCCACCGCTAAAGTTATCTGGCACTACATGGAGGGCGATATGATGGCGCCGGATACGAAGGTCTGCGATATTAGCGCCGACTCACGCGCCCTGCTTTCAGCCGAGCGCCCCTGCATTAACTTTTTACAAACCTTATCTTGGACGGCTAGCATCACTCGTCAACACGTTGATGCCATTGCGGGTGCAAGTCCCAATCCCAAAGGTTGTGCAGTCCTCGATACGCGCAAGACTATTCCAGGCCTACGTCAGGCGCAAAAATATGCAGTGCGTGTCGGTGGCGGCCAAAACCAACGTCTTGCTCTATGGCATGGCATTCTGATTAAAGAGAATCACATTGCTGCCGCAGGCGGCATTGCCGCCGCACTTAAAGCCGCAAACGATTTGAATTCTGGTGTAGATATTCAGATTGAAGTGGAAAACTTTTCTGAATTGGAGCAGGCATTAAATGCAGGCGCAAAAAATATCCTAATTGATAACTTCACTACCGAGCAAATGAAACAAGCGGTTGCAATTACAGCTGGACGCGCCTTACTAGAAGCTTCCGGGGGTATTAACTTAGATCAGATGCGCGCTATTGCCGCTACTGGCGTTGATCGCATTTCTCTTGGAAAAATTACCAAAGATATTAATGCTGTAGATTTTTCAATGCGTATTTTGTAGTGCCCGCTAATTAGTTGCTAAACAATTAGCGCCTGAATTCCCTTAACTTCTATGACTTGAAGTAGCTTTGCCGCTGCTCCGCTGGGATGCTTACCAGAAGCTGGGGACTCCCACTTCTGCACAGTCGAAACGCTAACGTTTAATAGGGACGCAAAAATTGATTGACTCATCCTTGCTTGACGAGTACGAATACTGGTTACCTTCCTTGGCGTAAACACAGGAGGCTTTTCTAGACACAATGCCTTCATTTTGGCCAAGTCATATTTTGTTAATAAGCCATGGTCGTCAAGTGCATCAGCCATTTCCAAGAGCTCGTCCAGTACTCTTTTATCTTCTACCTTTAATTTTTTACTCATCGCAAATCAACTCCTTCAGTATTCCCGCATCAACTAAATCTTTTAACTTATTTCTATCAGACTTCTCAAATGCCTTGGCAATGATGATTGCAGCCTCTTGCTCTCTATCACTAAAGTCTGATCCTGGAGCACTCTTCTCCCTGCCGACTATAAAAATAATTGCATCTTTATTCTTCTTTGCAACAATCGTCCGAATACCTCCACTTTTTCCTTGACCCAAGATTGGTATTCTCTTTTTGCATACCCCTCCCCCTAAATCAGCCTCGTAAATCCCGCACTCAATCTCTCTTGCTGCCTCACAGAGCTTTGAAGTGCTGACAACCTTTTTAGCCCATCGGTCAAAAGTTTTGGTTTTCATGGAAATTTTCTTCATCGCCAAAATACTAAACTATTGCACTGAGTGCTATAACATTATATTCGACAATGGCTTTGGGTTGTTTATTGCTTATTTTTATACAAAAAATATGAAAGAAGAATGGATTAATCCAGATGACGCACCCGAAGCAGATGGGGAGTGGTTTAAAAATGCTCACGTCTATATTGGTGACACTCTTATTAAAAGAGGTGCTGGTTGATCGCCAATTAAGGATGCCAAAGAAATGCTGAGTCTGAGATTAGATACTGATGTCTTGGAAAAATTACAAGCTAGCAGTCAAGGCTAACAAACCCGCTTAAGCAAGCATATTAAAGACGCCGTCCTAAAAGGCGCTCTTTAAGTGGTTTAAGTCTCAGAGCCTTCTGAACTTCCCTCTGCCTGAGGGGTCAAAATCGTTGGATAAGAAACGGCCCAGGTGCCTGGGTAATCCCGGCTGTAGTGCAACCCTCTACTTTCTCTGCGCATTAAAGCTGAGCGCACAATCAATTCTGCGCACTCTAGCAAGTTACGCAATTCAATTAAGTCTCTTGTCACTTTAAAGTTAGCGTAGTACTCTTGCACTTCGTATCTCAAGAGCTTAATACGGTGTAAGGCACGCTCCAATCGACGATTGGTTCTGACGATGCCTACGTAGTTCCACATCAAAGAACGCAGCTCATCCCAGTTATGCGCAATAACCACTTGCTCATCAGCATCCTCCACCTGGCTCTCATCCCAAAGCGGAAGTTTTGGCAGTGTTGGCGTTTTGAGCTCAGAGATATCAGCCGCCGCAGCTTTACCAATCACAATGCACTCCAATAAGGAGTTACTTGCCAAGCGATTGGCGCCATGTAGACCCGTATAAGTAGCCTCACCAACAGCATAAAGACCGGGTAAATCAGTGCGACCCTTAAGATCCGTGACTACACCACCGCAGGTGTAATGGGCTGCGGGCACCACTGGAATAGGTTCTTTGGTGATATCCAGGCCGAGCGTCATGCAACGCGCATAAATCATTGGAAAATGTTCTTTAATAAACGCTTCGCCCAAATGGGTGGCATCTAAATGAACATAATCTAAACCATGCTTCTTCATTTCAAAGTCGATTGCTCTAGCGACGATATCGCGTGGGGCAAGCTCATTGCGATCATCATGTTCAGGCATAAAGCGGGTGCCATCAGGCAGCTTTAGTAAACCACCCTCACCGCGCATGGCCTCAGTAATGAGGAAAGTACGGTCACTCGGGTGATACAAGCAAGTGGGGTGGAACTGAATAAACTCCATATTACCTACACGACAACCAGCACGCCAAGCCATAGCAATACCATCACCAGTCGCAGTATCAGGGTTACTGGTGTAGCGATACACCTTACCAACACCACCAGTAGCCAGAACTACAGACTTTGCCTCAATAGTTTCTACGCGATTATTTTTAATATCCAGCGCGTACACACCGTAGCAACGATTAGGCTTGGTGCGTTGAGTCTTGTCATCCAAATGACGATTGGTAATCAGATCCAGAGCAATCCAATGCTCTAGTAATTGAATGTTTTTATGAGCGCGCGCCCTGTCCAGCAGCACCTCATGAATCGCCTTACCGGTAGCATCAGCGGCATGCGCAATACGGCGATGACTATGGCCACCTTCACGCGTTAAGTGCAAACCCATTGGCCCAGATTCATCAGGAGTAAATGGTACGCCTTGATCCACCAACCAACGAATCGCATCAGCGCTTTCTTCCGCAATGTAGCGTGCGGTTGACTCAACCACAAGACCTGCGCCAGCTTCCAAAGTATCTGATACGTGAGAATCAATGCTGTCATGCTCTTTGTCGACCACACCCACAATACCGCCCTGTGCCCAAGCAGTTGCTGCCTCACCTAGCGCCCGCTTGGCCATAATAATGACTGGCTGTGTTTCAGCCATATGGAGTGCTACGGTTAAGCCTGCAAGGCCCGCTCCAATGATGAGAACAGGTAACTCAGCTTTAGCGTCTGCTTGAGGTATTGAAGGTTTTGAACTGGCCATGCCTCATTCTAAAGGGCAATGGGGATAATGGTATTTGTGAGCCAAGATGACTGCTACGGGGAATAAAGACTTCAATTGCTGCGATCCGAACTCCCAAGGGAAAGCAAACGCTGGGCAAAGCTGGACTATTGCCCCATTTTTTAATGATAGTTTGCATATCAACTCCTTTTGTCGGTGTATCTACCCTCAACATCATAAGCAAATTACAAAAGAAAACCCCTCCTCCTCAATGGGTGGAATTAGCAAAAACGGAAAAACGACTTTATGAAGTGGCTGCAACCTTCTGTCTTGACGGGTCATTGGTTCCATAACCCACCACTGCTGCCGCCTGTCCACCTTTAGCAAGTTTCACTGCGCAGTACTTGAATTCTGGAATCTTGCCAAAAGGATCCAAGGCGGAATTGGTAATCAAGTTGGCGGCAGCTTCATAGTAAGCAAATGGAATGAAGATCGCGCCACGCGGCGTGCCATCATCCCTACGCACATGAATGCCCACCTTGCCACGTCTAGATTGAACGGTAATCACATCACCGGCAGCAACGCCTAGCTGGGTCATATCTTCGCCATTCATAGAAACGGTGGCCAATGGCTCAATCGCATCCAGAACCGTGGCGCGGCGCGTCATACTGCCGGTATGCCAATGCTCTAGCTGACGGCCAGTAATTAACACAAATGGATATTCCGCATCTGGGCGCTCATTTGCCGGAATAATGTCGGCAGGAACCAACTTCACTTTGCCATCGGCAGTAGCGAACTGATCATCAAACACGATTGGACGACCTGGATCTTCGGCAGAAAGACATGGATAGGTAACGCTAGATTCTTTCTCTAGGCGCTCCCAAGTAATCCCGTTGATTACCGCATGCATGGCTTGACGCATTTCGTCATACACCTCGGCCACGCCAGCGTCAGGGCCTTGATAACTCCAATTGAGGCCCATGCGTTTAGCAATCTCTTGAATAATCCACAGATCGGGCTTGGCATCGCCAGGAGGATTGATCGCTTTTTTGCCCATCTGCACCATACGGTCGGTATTGCTTGCAGTGCCAACCTTCTCAGGCCACGCACTTGCAGGTAACACTACATCAGCCAGTAAAGCAGTCTCGGTCATGAAAATATCTTGCACTACTAAATGCTCTAAAGATGCCAAAGCGTGACGAGCGTGATTCAAATCAGGATCGCTCATCGCGGGGTTTTCACCTTCAATATACATGCCACGAATCTTGTCTGGATCGCTATCGGGCGCCGTGATCTTATGCATGATTTCCACGACCGTGTAGCCAGGCTTCTTATCCAAAGGGGCATCCCAGAACTTCTCAAACCAGGCGTGTGCAACTGGATTGTCTACACGTTGATAATTCGGGAACATCATCGGAATCAAACCAGCATCACTGGCGCCCTGCACGTTATTCTGACCGCGCAATGGATGCAAACCCGAACCAGGCTTGCCAATTTGACCGGTAATGCTAACTAAAGCAATTAAGCAGCGCGCATTGTCAGTGCCGTGAACGTGCTGGCTTACACCCATGCCCCACAAGATCATGGCGGACTTAGTCGTCGCAAACTCACGAGCTACCTCGCGCAAGGTCTGCGCAGGAATGCCACAGATAGGCGCCATTGCCTCGGGGCTATAACCTTTAATATTTTCTTTGAGGGCTTCAAAATTATTGGCACGATTTTTAATGAAATCCTGATCAACCAAATTCTCCTCAATCACCGTATAAATCATGGCATTGAGCATAGCCACGTCGGTATCGGGTTTGAACTGCATCGTGCGCCAAGCATGCTTACTGATATCGGTCTTGCGTGGATCGCACAAAACAATTTTGGCACCACGTTTAGCGGCGTTCTTAAACCAAGTGGCAGCTACTGGATGATTGGCGGTTGGATTTGACCCAATCAACATGATCAAGCTTGAATGCTCAACATCATTGACTTGATTGCTTACGGCACCAGAACCAACACCTTCTAGCAATGCCGCAACTGAGGATGCGTGGCAAAGACGAGTGCAATGGTCTACGTTATTGCTACCAAAACCAGTACGAACCAATTTCTGGAATAGGTAAGCCTCTTCATTGCTACCTTTAGCAGAACCAAAACCGGCCAGCACTTTTAAGCCATGCTTATCCTTGAGTTTCTTGAGGCCACCGCCAGCCGCCTCCAATGCCTCCTCCCAAGTCGCTTCACGGAAAATATTTGACCAATCCTGCGGATTCTGAATCGCGTTCTCATCCTTGGGAACGCCCGCTTTACGAATCAATGGCTTTGTCAGGCGCTGCGGGCTATGGATGTAGTCCATACCAAAGCGTCCTTTAACACATAGACGATTGTGGTTTGCGGGGCCATCACGACCCTCAACACTCACAATTTTTTCATCTTTGACCTTATAAGTAATCTGACAGCCTACGCCACAGAAAGGGCAAACTGAATCAACTTTGCGATCAACGGTTTGCGAACCAATCAAGCCTTTAGGCATTAATGCGCCTGTTGGGCAGGCTTGGACACACTCACCACAGGCCACACAACTACTATCACCCATCGGGTCATTCAGATCGAACACGATCTCGCTATGACTGCCGCGCATGGCATAGCCAATCACATCATTAACCTGCTCTTCACGACAAGCGCGTACACAACGATTACATTGAATACAAGCATCCAAGTTCACAGCCATCGCTGGATGCGAAATATCGCTACCGACTTTCTCACGGCGTAATGTCTTGAGCTCTGGTCGAACGGTCACATCCATGCGTGCTGCCCAGGTGCTTAATTCGCCATGTTGATTTTTTAGCTCTTCTTCTTTACTGTCTCCTACCCACTTAAATCCTTCGTCTGGCATGTCGGATAACAACATCTCCAGAACCAACTTTTGACTCTTTACCGCACGCTCGCTATTGGCTTTGACTTCCATACCTGGTGTAGCACTACGGCAGCAGCTCGGTGCCAAAGTACGCTCGCCATTAATTTCCACTACGCAAGCGCGACAATTACCATCGGGACGGTAGCCATCTTTAAAGCACAGATGTGGAATATCCACTCCGTGACGCTTTGCAGCTTTAAGAATAGTTTCGCCTTCGTAAGAAACGATGGTTTTACCGTCAAGCTTGAACTCGACTGTTTGTAACTCGAGTTCTTTGGGATTGGTTGGTGCGTTCATATTTGTCTCGTCTTTCCCCGGATCCTGTTACGCAACTTCTTGTGGGAAATATTGATGGATACAACGAATTGGGTTTGGCGCCGCCTGACCCAAACCACAGATCGAGGCATCCACCATCACCGTTGCTAAATCCTCCAAGGTTTCTTGATCCCAAGATTGAGCTTGCATTAATTTGGCAGCCTTACCGGTACCAACGCGACACGGCGTACACTGACCGCAACTCTCATGCTCAAAGAAACGCATCACATTGAGCGCCATATCTCTAGCTTTATCTTGATCACTAAAAACCATGACTGCCGCAGAACCAATAAAACAGCCGTAAGGTTGCAAAGTATCAAAGTCCAGGGGAATGTCATTCATCGTGGCTGGCAAGATACCGCCTGATGCGCCACCAGGCAGATAGCCGTAGAACTTGTGGCCATCTTGCATCCCGCCGCAGCACTCATCAATCAACTCTTGAATCGTGATTCCAGCCGGAGCCAATTTCACGCCTGGCTGCTTAACGCGCCCGCTCGTACGTAATCTTCTTAATTGCCTCTCTCATGACCTCTAGACTTGCACCACCGCTATAAAGTCCATAGGTGATTCTTGGTTTTTCGTGACCCACGATATCAGCAGCTAGATTCTCTCCAACGCCTGCATTTTCTAACATTGTTGTAAATGTCTTTCTAATTGAGTGAAAGACGTATCTTGATGAGAAATTATGTTTTGTCTTTAGTCTGCCAAATCTCTTACCTATTGCATTCGATCTATCGCCATATTTGTTCTTGGTCAGACCTGTTAACAGGTAATCATCAGTGGATTCTTCGATTAGTTCTTCAATTCGATCTTTAATAAATGGGTGAATTGGTATTGTTCTTTCGCCCGCTTCAGTTTTGGCATCCACAATTGTGATGCTTTGCTCATGTAGATTGATGTGTTTACAAAGTAGGGAGCAGATTTCTTCAATGCGGGCACCTGTATGCATTGCAATCAATATCAGATCTGCCAGAGTTTGATGCTCATTTAAGGCATCTTGATGTAGGCCTACAATCTCCTTTGGCGAGAAGGGGAGCCATGATTGTGTTTTATTGATTGATTTAGAGTTGGGTTTATTGCTGATCTTAAATTCAGTGGGGACTATAAAGGGGTTGGATTCAGACTGAGGAACTTCTTTGATTAACTGTAAATACTTAAAGAAGTTTTTGCCAGACCCAATAATTCGATTAACTGAAGATGCTGTGAGTTCGCCCTTTTTGGCGATGTGCCTAATCCACAAATCAACGCTTTTAATTGTTATTAATGGGGCTGTAGGGAATTGATCAGTTAATAATTCAACATCACTAGCCATCTGATCAATGTTCTTTTCGGAGAGTCCGCGTTCAGTTTCGTGTTTTTTCCAGTCCCTTGCGATATTGTATTGGGTCGTGAGTCGTCTGCAGTATCTAACTGGGCTGAATGCCTGCAATGTGGTTGATACCGGACTGAGTTTAGGGGCTTGGGGGAGATACCGTCCGCCAAGTAGTTTCTAAACCACCTTCGGGTGGTTTTTTATGTCTTTTAATTTCGCTTGCTGCAAACCTCAGTTAGTATTTGTTTATGACCATTCAAAACTTTTTCATGCGCTATTTTATTTGCGCCATCATTTCTGTCGGGGTGGCTTCTCATGCTTTGGCGCAGGCAGGCATGACCACTTTAGCGACATCTGCGGACGCACCTGTTTCTGATGTATCCAGCTCAGCAGGGGGCGATAAGATCGAAATCGCCAAAAAACTGGCCAATCCGATTGCCAATCTGGTATCCGTTCCATTCCAATGGAACTATGATCGTGGTAGAGGGGTAAATCAAGTTGGTACAGATCAAACCTTGCTTGTTCAGCCGGTAGTTCCCTTCGCATTGTCGGGTGGCGATACGTTTATTCTTCGGCCGATTGTTACCAGCGTTTGGTTGAATAATGTTAATGGCTACACTGGCGCTGGCGAGTCTAACGTGCAGATCGAATCGTTCTACGCCCCCTATACCGGCACTTCAACCATCTGGGGTATCGGCCCTTACTTGTCCTCTCCTGCAGGGAGCAGCGGACAATTTGGTAGTCAACAAACCGGCGGTGGTGTAACTGCAGTTATCCTGGATAGGAAAGGTCCTTGGACCTATGGGATGCTGGGCTTCCAATCTTGGAGTTTGGGTGGTGTGGCGACATCGGGAACTCAAAATAATTTATATGGTCAACCCTTTTTGGCTTACGTAACTTCTAATGCTGTTACATATACGATCCAATTTCAGTCGAACTATAACTATGACGTGCATCGAACATCCAATCCACTGGATTTCACTATTTCAAAGCTAGAGTACTTTGATAAGTTGCCAATTCAATTCACCATTGGGGCGCGTTATAACGTGAGCAGTATTCCTGGCGGCCCGGAAGGCTGGGGCGCGCGAGCTGGCATCACATTTGTCTTTCCAAAATAAATCGAAGGTATCGCATGATCTTTGTATTCTGGTTAATGGATCGTCCTGGTACGGCTGCTCTGCGAGCAGAGGTGAGACCGGCGCATCGCGCTTATTTATCCGGGCTTTCCGAGCGCATGGCTTTTGCGGGGCCGCTGACTTCTGAGGA
>Ga0364874_10068_pt1 | contig 32757 bp, 33 predicted proteins | sample ExccelAu500001D4_2_FD_206922 | JGI IMG/M metagenome (GOLD analysis project Ga0364874, IMG submission 206922) | Enriched cells from Trout Bog Lake Hypolimnion, Wisconsin, USA - BchlTB.Aug07.5000.01.D4 | ecosystem: Environmental > Aquatic > Freshwater > Lake > Hypolimnion/Profundal zone | place... | reverse complement strand
CTGTTGACACCCCTCCAATAAATCCAAAATACCTTTCAAGACGCTAAGAAAAATCGCATATCTCATGCAATTTTTGATCCACATCAAAAACTAAGAGGCCCAATTATTTTCAAAGACAAATTCTCAATCATGAATATCTATACTCACTTCAGATTGAATGAACCTACTGGATAAAACATGGATGTTGATATTGTTATCGTTGGAGCGGGCCCATCGGGCTTATGCCTCGCAAGATCATTGAGTGGACAAGGATTAAACATTGCAGTAGTTGAGTTGCAGCAACTAGATACCATTGGAACTCCACCTTTTGATGGCAGAGAGATAGCGCTTACCCAACATTCAGCGAGCATCATGAAAGAACTTGGGCTTTGGCAACTCATTGAGCCGCAAGCTATTTCACAATTACGTGATGCGAAAATTCTGGATGGGCGATCTCAATTTGAAATGCTGATTCCACATCAACTCAGCCAATACCAAGAGCTTGGGTGGTTAATTTCAAATCACCTTATTCGCAAAGCCGCTTACGATGCCACTCAAGAAGCCATCAAACTGAATGGCGATATCAAACTCATTCTCGGAAGAAAAGTTATCAAAGTAAAAGCCAGCCAGCAAGGAGCCTCAGTTACCTTGGATGATGGAGAACAAATCAAGGCCGAACTAGTGGTGGCGGCTGATAATCGCTTCTCAACCACACGTCGCATGATGGGCATTGCCGCCGATATGCATGACTTCGGCAGAAATATGCTGGTCTGCTGCATGACTCATGATGTACCTCATGACCATATCGCTTGGGAATGGTTTGATTATGGCCAGACTCTAGCTCTTCTCCCAATGAACCCCGACCCCTTAACCGGGCTCTATCGCAGCTCGGTGGTGATCACCGTTGCCAGCGATGAGGCTGAGGAGTTAATAAAATTGAGTCCAGAGTCATTTTCTCAAAATGCAAAAGAGCGTTTTGGCGGTCGTCTCGGGGAAATGAATCTCATCAGCACCATTCACTCCTACCCCCTTATATCCGTATACCCAAAAAGGCTGGTGGGCAATAGATTTGCTACGGTAGGAGATGCCGCAGTTGGCATGCATCCAGTAACGGCACATGGATTTAATTTTGGTTTACTGGGCGTTCAAAAGCTCTCGCAAGAAATCTTGAGCGCCCACAAGACTGGTAAAGACATCGGCAATCAATCTCTTTTACTGCGTTACGAAAGAACCCATAGACTGAAAACTCGTCCGTTGTTCTTGATGACTAGACTCATTACAGAAATCTATACCAAAGAATCACCTCCAGCGAAATTCCTGAGAACGGCACTTCTGCATATTAGCGAAAAGCTAACCCCCTTCAAGAAGTCAATCGCCTTATCACTAACAGGGCGTTAAGGGTGCTTCTTTTATAGGGGCGCGGCTAAGAAGCCTGCGTTAGCCTCTAACCATTCGATGTAACGGCCTACGCCTTGCTCTACATTGAGGAAGGGATCTGTATATCCCGCAGCACGCAATTTTGTTAAGTCAGCCTGGGTAAAGCACTGGTACTTACCTTTGAGCGCATCCGGAAATGGAATGTACTCAATTGTCTTCTCTTTTACCAACTCTTCCAAGCTTATTGGGTTTGCTTTATCAATTTTGCGCATCGCATTAGCCACCGCATGGGCAACATCATTAAAGGGTTGGGCACGACCACTACCTAGATTAAAGATGCCACTGATTTCGGGGTGATCTAAGAAAAATAGGTTTACCTTCACGACGTCTTCAACCGAGATGAAGTCACGGCTTTGCTCACCAGGAGCATATCCCCCATATTCACCAAATAGTTTTACTTGGCCATTGACCTTGTACTGATGATATTGATGAAAAGCGACGGATGCCATGCGACCCTTATGAGACTCACGCGGGCCATAAACATTGAAGTAGCGGAAACCAACGACTTGTGCGGTAGTTGCCTTTTCTACGAAGCGCTTGCGCATCACTTGATCAAATAAAAATTTGGAGTATCCATAAATATTCAGCGGCTTTTCATGCTCACGACTCTCCACAAATACATCGGAGCCGCCATAGGTTGCCGCTGAAGATGCATAAAGTAACTGCACCTTCTGCTCGGTGCAAATATCAAGCAAGTCCATGGTATAGCGATAGTTATTCGCCATCATAAAGATACCGTCGGTTTCCATAGTATCGGAGCAAGCGCCTTCATGAAACACTGCCCTCACCTTGCCAAAGCGGCCACTTCTAAAAGCCTCTAAAAACTCGTTTTTATCCAAGTAATCAATGATGTCTAGATCAGCAAGATTGCGGTATTTATCAGCAGGACGAAGATCATCTACTGCAATGATGTTTTTCTCGCCCCGAGCGTTTAATGCTTGAACAATATTTGCGCCAATAAAACCGGCTGCACCGGTGACGATCATGGTCATTGCAATTCCTCGGAAGTAACAGTTGCTGTACCTAGCTTTCCAACCACAATACCGCCAGCCCGATTAGCTAATGCCATGGCCTTTTCCAGTGGCCATTTGGATGCCAATGCAACAGCCAAGGTAGCAATCACGGTATCGCCAGCGCCTGATACGTCAAATACTTCACGCGCCTGAGCTTTTACGTGACTTACGCCAGCATCTGTAAATAAACTCATACCCTCTTCGGAGCGAGTTAATAAGAGGGCCTGAAGGTTTAGGGATCTCCTAAGATCTTGCGCCCTGCGTGTGAGATCCTCTTCACCGATCCACTGCCCCACTACTTGACGTAATTCACTACGATTTGGCGTTAAGACTGTGGCCCCACGGTATTTCTCATAATCCTCACCCTTAGGGTCGACCAGGATAACTTTATTTTGCGCGCGCGCCTGTTCAATCATTAAAGCAACTTGGCTCAATGCGCCCTTGCCGTAGTCAGACAAAATGACAACATCAGCGTCACCTAGTGATTTTTCAAAACGCTCCAATTTATGAGCTAAAGCAGCTTCACTGGGAGCCTCTTCAAAATCTAAGCGAATCAATTGCTGTTGACGCGCAATCACGCGCAACTTGACTGTTGTAGGAACCCTTGCATCAACTTCAAGCTGACTATCAACCCCACTAGACCCCAGCAAATCAGTCACACGGCGTCCAGGCTCATCATTGCCAATCACACCGAGAATCGTTGTCTTTGCGCCCAAGGCGGCAACATTTCGAGCGACGTTAGCCGCGCCACCTAAGCGTTCGTCAATCTTAGCAACCTGCACAACTGGAACCGGCGCTTCCGGGGATATGCGATTGGTATCGCCAAACCAATAGCGATCAAGCATGACATCGCCGACTACTAATAAGCGGGTTTGGGAGAACTGTTCTCGGTTAGCTTTTTCCACGGAAAGACTTTTCTCTTATTCAATTGCTTTTAATTATGACGACCAATACCTTGATACTCAATCCCTAATTCTTGCATAGCCGCTGGTTCATATAAATTACGGCCATCAAAAATAATAGGACGTTTTAATTTTTGCATTAAGACCTCAAAATCAGGACTACGGAAAGCCTTCCATTCAGTCACGATTACCAAGGCATCACAAGCATCAACCGCGGTCATTGGGTCATCCACCATGGAAATCTTCTTCAAGCCATCAGGATCTCCCTTAAAGTCGAGCTCTAAGCAGTGTTTTGCCTCTGACATTGCTACTGGATCATAAGCGGCAACCCGTGCGCCACGCTTCACAAGTTCGCCAATAATCACGCGACTAGGAGCTTCACGCATATCATCAGTATTGGGTTTAAATGCCAATCCCCAAAGCGCGAATTTCATACCAGTAAGGTCTGCGCCAAAGCGCTTTTCAATCTTCTCTACCAAAATCGTCTTTTGCGCTTGATTTACAGCCTCAACCGCATCAAGGATCTTCAGATCTCTGCCATACTCAATTGCGGTTTTGGAAAGCGCTGAAACATCCTTTGGAAAACAAGATCCCCCATAACCCGTGCCAGAGTACAAGAAGCCATAACCAATCCGAGAATCAGAACCAATACCCTGACGCACTGCCTCAATATCAGCACCAACCAAATCAGCCAAATTGGCCAACTCGTTCATAAAAGAAATGCGCGTTGCCAACATTGCGTTTGCAGCATACTTTGTTAATTCCGCACTCTTCACATCCATGTAATAGGTGCGCTCGTGGTGACGATTAAATGGGGCATAAAGTTTGCGCATCTGTTCTTTAGCACGCAGACCAGAGGGGGTGCTCTCAGTGCCAATCACAATCCGATCGGGACGCATAAAGTCTTCAACTGCAGCGCCTTCCTTTAGGAACTCTGGATTAGACACTACCGAACAAAGCTCTGGATCTAGATTGCGCTTCGCCAATTCCTCCTTGATGGCTGCAGTCACTTTATCCGCAGTCCCCACTGGAACGGTAGACTTATCAACAATGACTTTAGGGGTCGCCATATGACGGCCAATATTACGAGCGGCTGCAACGACGTACTGCAGATCTGCCGAACCATCCTCATCAGGAGGGGTACCCACCGCAATAAACTGAATATCGCCATGAGCCACTGAAGCGGCGATATCGGTAGAGAACTGCAGGCGTCCTGCAGCGCAGTTGCGCTCAATCATTTCTTTAAGGCCAGGCTCGTAAATAGGTACGCCACCAGAATTGAGAATCTCGATTTTTTTAGAATCTACATCTACGCAAAACACATTATTGCCTTGCTCAGCAAGACAAGCGCCGGTAACTAAACCCACGTAACCACTACCAATAATGGTGACTTTCAAATTAACTCCAATTCAATTCCATTTCACATACCGCCATTAAACATAAGCTTAATGACGATTTTATTAACTTATTACATCGAGGGCCCACTAGGAAGCACGCCCTCGCTACGCCTTGGGGAATAAACCTCCCAATGATTGCAGCCAGGGCATTGCCAGTAAAAACGTCGCGCACGGAAACCGCAATTTCCACAAGTGTAGCGAGCCAAACTATTGGTGCGCTGCTTCAATAAACCCAAAATGGACTGTATTTCAGAAACCTTCTCTGGGGTTCCGTTACTTTCAGCCAGAGCCAAGCGAGTCTCCGCTAATTTGGATAAGGCACTCAAGCTTGGAGAATGCTGCATCACCTCAACCAACATCAACTCAGCCGCTTGTGGTCCGCGTATTTGCATCACATACTTTTGAGTAATATCGAGCAACTCGCCAGAGGCTTGCGTCTTCAATAACTCGCAAAGACGTTCTAATCCCATATCTACTTTTTCTAAAGCAATGTGAGCAGTCATCCAGCGATCCGCCAGTAAATGCATATAGGCCGGGTGAGTATCCGCAACCAAACTCCAAATTTGAATAGCTTGCGCAGGACGCTCCAATGCAACCAAATAGTCACCTTGCAAAATGAGGGCACGCGCATGATTTGGAACCGCTTGAAGTGCGCGCTCGATTGATTTTTCGGCACCTGCTAAATCTTTGCGACGTAGAGCCTCTTGAGCCAATTCACAATGAAACTGTGCGATCTCGGTCTGATGCGATTTACCCTGCAAACCTTCAAGCTCAGCCGCAGAAACAATTGCTTTTTTCCAATCCCGCTCAATTTGATACATCTCCAAAAGACTCTCTTTAGCTGGGACAGCATATTTTCCGTCGCCCACTCGATTAAGCGACGCTTCTGCGCGATCCAATAGACCTGCGCGCAAGAAATCTCGCCCAAGCTCATAAGCCGCGTGATCGCGATCACGCGGCTTTAAATCATCACGATTAGCCAAATGCTGATGCACGCGAATAGCCCGCTCTGTTTCACCGCGACGACGAAACAAATTTCCGAGTGAAAAATGTAACTCAATCGTTTCCGGATCTAACTGCGCAATCTTGACCAAAGTCTCAATTGCCTGGTCAGGCTGCTCATTTAACAGAAGACTTAGGCCTTTAAAAGTAGAACGCTGTTGACGCATACGCTCACGCTCATCCATGCGATTCTCAAGACGTAAATCCCAGCGCGATGCCAACCAACCCAAACCAAACAGAATGGGCAAGAGCAATAACCAAGATGTGGCAATTTGAATCATCGTGGAGATAACTTAAATGAAGAGCTTAAATAAAAAATGGCCCGAATGGACCACTGAAGTGCCTGCTGCTTAAGCACCAGAACCCTCTTTAGGGCCCGCCTGCTTTAGCGGCTTGTAATCAACGCGTTCACGCAATTCCTTGCCAGGCTTGAAATGTGGAACTCGTTTTTCCGGGATCAATACTTTTTCACCAGACTTTGGATTACGACCGGTACGCGCTGGGCGATGATGTAATACGAAACTACCAACACCACGCAACTCAATACGCTTGCCTTCGGCTAAAGCATGAGTCATTGTGTCCAACAAAGTTTTAACCGCCAACTCTACATCCCTAGGCAAAAGCTGCGGAAACTGTTCCGCTAAGCTCTCCACTAGTTCGGAGCGAGTGATTGCTTGTTGCTCTTGATCTGACATGGTTTATCAATAAAAACCGCCGCTCCCCACATGGGAAGCGGCGACATTGATTTAGCCTTGATTGTCCAACTTCGCTTTCAACAAAGCACCCAAGTTGGTGGTGCCAGACTGCGCATCACCTTGGAGCTTGCTCATAGCATCTTGTTGGTCAGAGCTGTCTTTAGCTTTGATTGAAAGATTGATAACACGTGACTTACGATCAATATTAATGATCATTGCAGTTACGCTGTCGCCTTCTTTCAATACATTGCGCGCATCTTCAACGCGATCCGTTGAGATCTCGGAAGCGCGCAAGTAAGCTTCGACTTCATCAGCCAAGTGAATCGTTGCACCCTTAGCATCAACAGCCTTCACAGTGCCAGTTACAAGGCTACCCTTGTCGCTAACAGATGTGTAGTTATTAAATGGGTCGCCGGATAATTGCTTAATACCGAGAGAGATACGCTCTTTCTCAACATCAATTGCCAATACAGTGGCTTCAACTTCATCACCTTTTTTGTATTTCTTAACAGCTTCTTCACCAGCTTCATTCCACGAGAGGTCTGAGAGGTGGACTAAACCGTCGATACCACCAGGCAAACCAATGAACACACCGAAGTCAGTGATTGACTTGATTGCGCCAGTCAGCTTGTCGCCTTTTTGTTGAATACGTGAGAACTCTTCCCATGGATTTGCTTTGCACTGCTTAATGCCCAAGCTAATACGACGTTTGTCTTCATCAATATCCAGAACCATTACTTCAACTTCAGTTCCTAATGCAGTAGCCTTGCTTGGAGCAACGTTCTTATTAGTCCAGTCCATTTCGGAAACGTGTACCAAACCTTCGATACCAGATTCGATTTCAACGAACGCGCCGTAGTCAGTCAGATTGGTTACTTTGCCGAACAAACGGGTGTTTGGTGGGTAACGACGAGCGATGCCGACCCATGGATCATCGCCAAGTTGCTTCACGCCGAGTGAAACACGGTTCTTCTCTTGGTCGAACTTCAAAATCTTAGCGGTAACTTCTTGACCAACAGTCAACATCTCGCTTGGGTGACGCACACGACGCCATGCCAAATCGGTAATGTGCAAGAGGCCATCGATACCACCAAGATCAACGAACGCGCCGTAATCAGTAATGTTCTTAACGAGACCAGTAACCACCGCGCCTTCTTTAAGGTTAGACATCAACTTAGCACGCTCTTCACCTTGGCTAGCTTCGACAACCGCACGACGTGACAACACTACGTTGTTACGCTTACGATCAAGCTTGATGACCTTAAACTCCATAGTCTTACCTTCGTAAGGACTAGTGTCTTTAATTGGGCGTGTATCAACGAGTGATCCAGGCAAGAATGCGCGGATACCATTAACCATCACAGTCAAGCCGCCCTTAACCTTACCGGTAACAGTGCCGGTAACGATCTCAGCTTGCTCAAGTGCTTTTTCTAAATTCATCCATGATGCCAAGCGTTTTGCTTTATCACGAGAAAGGATGGTGTCGCCATAGCCATTTTCAAGAGCATCGATAGCAACAGAAACGAAATCGCCAGGAGCTACTTCAATCTCGCCAGCGTCGTTATGGAATTCTTCAACAGGAATAAACGCTTCAGACTTCAAGCCAGCGTTAACAACGACGAAATTATGGTCGATGCGAAGGACTTCAGCCGAAATAACTTGGCCGGTCTTCATATTCGATCGGGTTAATGATTCTTCAAATAATTCTGCAAATGATTCAGACATGTGTATTCACTTTTTGCCGCCAGAAGACCTGACGGGTTAGATTAAAAAAGCCTCAAGAAACACGCTAATTTGATAATCGCGTTGTGGAGTTTCTAAAGACGCCAAAACTACTACTTACAACTAACTACCAACACTAAGCAATCGCAGATTGATACCAATCCAAAACTGTCTTAACCACTTGATCTATCGATAAATCTGATGTTTCAAGCACTTTTGCACCATCCGCCACTAACAAGGGTGCGGCACCTCGACTACTATCTCGGATATCGCGCTCCTGCAAATCTCGCAGCAAGTCCTCAAGTCTAGCAGAAATTCCCTTAGCTATCAATTGCTTATGTCGACGCTCAGCCCTAGCTTCCGCCGTTGCAGTGAGGAAAACCTTCAAAATGGCCTCTGGAAATATCACGCTAGCCATATCCCTGCCATCGGCCACAAGACCGGGAGCCTTGCGAAAACCATGTTGCAGACCCACTAAAGCAGACCTTACCTCGGGATGAATCGCCAAGGCGGACGCCCTTAAACCCATCGCCTCAGTACGAATCGCCTCGGTAACGTTTTCTCCATTTAGGAGAATTTGGCCTTTTTCGAAAGAAATTGACAGTTTTCCAGCTAAAACACCCAATTTCGGGCCATTTTTGACATTAATTCCCTGTTTTTCACTGGCCAAGGCCACCAAACGATAAAGCGCCCCGCTATCTAGGTAGTGGAAACCCAACTTATCGGCCACCAAGGAAGCAACTGTTCCTTTTCCAGATGCGGTTGGCCCATCAATCGCGATCACCGGAGGAAGATTCATTGGACCGGGAAATTAAGCAACGATCTTTGCAAACTCTGCAAAGTAAGTTGGGAAAGTTTTAGCAACACAATCGGGATCATTGATCTTCAAAGCATTAGGGCCTAAAGCTGCCAGAGAGAAACACATTGCCATACGATGGTCGTCGTAAGTATCTATACCTTCAACAGGAGAGCACCACAGATCAAAACTTGCAGGAGCGCTGACAACTATATAGTCGGCACCCTCTTCAACAATAGCACCCACCTTCTTTAATTCTTTTGCCATTGCCGCAATTCGATCCGTTTCTTTCACGCGCCAACTGGCAATGCCATTTAAGCGAGTTTGGCCATCGGAAAATAAAGCAGCAACAGCTAAAGTCATTGCCGCATCCGGAATCTCCGTACAGTCAATCGTAATGCCATTGAGTTTGCCGCTAGCATTTTTAACGCCAGAAACTTCAATCCAATCATCTCCAGCGCTAATGTTGGCACCCATTAAGACAAGCGCATCCGCAAAAGCAACATCACCTTGAATGCTATCGCGCCCGACACCTAGAACACGAACAGGACCAACACCAATCGCACCCAATGCTAAAAAGTAAGAGGCTGACGAGGCATCACCCTCCACCAATAAGTGACCTGGACTTTTATAAACACCATCAGAGGTCTTTGCTGGAATGACAAAAGACTGCGCATCAGGGCACGTCACATGAACACCGAAGCGTGCCATCAACTTCAATGTGATCTCAATATAAGGACGAGAAATTAGTTCGCCAATTACTTCAATGCGCACCGGCTCTTTAGCGACTAAAGGCAGCGCCATTAATAACGCAGTCAGAAATTGACTAGAAACATCGCCACGCACCTTCACCACATCTTTAATCTGAATATTTGCTGCAGAAATCCGAATGGGTGGATATCCGTCTTGTAATTCATAGGCAACGTCGGCGCCAACTTGACGTAAGCCATCTACCAAATCGCGAATCGGGCGCTCATGCATGCGAGCGACACCTGAGAGTCGATAATTACCGCCCTGCATTGCCAAAGCAGCAGTTAAAGGACGAATAGCGGTGCCAGCATTACCCATAAAGAGGTCAGCATCACGTACCGGAAATTGACCGCCACAGCCATCGATAACGCAAACGTTGTTAGGCTTATCAATAACAGATAAGCCCAGAGTGCGCAAAGCATTGCGCATCACTTGAGTGTCATCGGCATCCAACAAGTTCGCGAGAGTAGTTTGACCTGAAGACAGCGCAGCGAGCAAAAGTGCCCGGTTAGAAATACTTTTAGATCCAGGCAAAATAATCGAGCCTTGAGCTCGTGTAAATGGGCCTATTTCAATACTAGGTAAAGCGCTCATTAGAGTCCATCCAAATCTTGGCGCGCCCGACTGGCCTTATTAAATAACCTCTCTAAGCCAGAGCCATCATTTTCGGCAATCAACTTACGCATATACTGAACAATAACCAAGTACTGATCCAACTCTTTCAGAATCGCAGTATGGTTACCCAAGCAAATGTCGCGCCACATCTCTGGGCTGGATGCGGCAATGCGCGTGAAATCTTTAAAACCTGCGCCAACATGACTCAGTTTTTGCTCCGCATCTTCCGAGTTCACCACGCTCGCCATTAAGGCATAAGACAAAATATGCGGCAAATGAGAAACGGCTGCATAAATCGCATCGTGCTGAACGCTGGAGACCTTCTTGACTACCGCACCCACTGACCCCCAAAAAGAAGCGATCAAGGCAGTATCTTCTGGAGAATTTTCTTGCATAGGGCAAATAATGGTTTGCTTACCTTGGAATAAATCGGCCTTAGCCGCACTAGCGCCATGCTGAGCACCGCCAGCGATAGGGTGAGCAGGCACAAACTGACAGGCCTTCTTACCCAATACTTCTTTAGCGGCAAAAATCACATCACCCTTGGTGCTGCCAGCATCGGTGATCATGGTTTTAGACTCGAGATGGGGCTCCATCACTTCAAAAGCAGCTCGCATCTGAGCGACCGGAACGCATAGAACAATCACATCAGACTGTTTAGCAGCCTCAACCAAATCCACTACTCCATCAATCGCACCCATCTTTTGCGCTTGATCAATATTTTCTTTGCTGCGACCCACACCTAAAACTCTAGTGACGACGCCAGCTTTCTTTAGAGCTAAACCCAAAGATGCGCCGATGAGTCCAACACCCACAATCGTGACAGTTCCAAACTGAGCTTTGGTGGCGGTCATGATGTAGCCAAAATTTCACGAAAAGCGTTGATAAACGCAGTGTTCTCTTCGAGCAAGCCAATTGAGATGCGTAGCCATTGTGGCAAACCATAGTTACCCACAGGACGCACAATAATGCCGCGCTTTAGTAAAGCCAAATTAACGCGCGCACCTGCTTGATCATCATCACCAACCTTAACCAAAACAAAGTTGCCGGCCGAAGGAAGGTAGGTTAACCCCATTTCATCGAAAGCTTTGGTCAACTGAAGATAGCCGTCACGATTAACTTCGTAACCCTTTTGTAAAAACGCACTGTCTTGAAATGCGGCGATTGCTGCAGCCTGGGCAAGACTGTTCACATTAAACGGTTGACGAATACGATTTAGTAAATCTGTTAATGCTGGTTGCGCTACGCCATAACCAATGCGCAAGCCCGCTAAACCATAGGCCTTAGAAAAGCTGCGAGACAAAATCATATTTGGGAAACGCTTCACCCAAGCAATCGCATCGTAGCGTTGCTCAGGCGCAAGGTACTCGTTATAGGCCTCGTCCAACACAACCACTACATTTGATGGCAGGGCCTGCAAAAAAGCCTCAATTTCAGCGGGTTGCAAATAACTGCCCGTTGGATTATTTGGATTCGCGACAAAAACTAGCTTTGCTTTATCGCCAGATGATTGAACGGCTTTGAGCATTGCTGGTAAATCATGTCCATAACTTGCTGTAGGAGCCACCTCAATTGCATGCGCACCCACCGCCTGTGAAGCCAATGGGTAAACAGCAAACGCGTGGCGAGAAAAAATAATGTCGTCGCCAAATTGCGCAACTGCGCGCGCAGCCAACTCCAAAATATCATTACTGCCATTACCCAAGGTAATCCAATCGGCAGGGATGCCTAATCGCGAAGACAGCACATTTTTCAACTCAAAACCATTGGGATCAGGATAACGACCCAAATCACTTGCCGCCGCAAGCATAGCGTCTTTCGCAGACTGCGGCATACCCAATGGATTCTCATTGGAGGCCAACTTCACAATCTTGCTTTCATCCAAACCATATTCGCGCGCCACTTCACCAATGGGGCGACCACCGACATAAGGTGCAATTGCTTGAATATGTTTTAAACCAAGTTTTGAAGTCATTACCAATAACGTACGTGATGAATTAATTAAACCGCTGAGCGAGGATAAGAACCTAATTTCTTATAAAAAGCGGCAGTGTTTTGTAGCTCTTCTAAAGCCTTGGATACCTTTGCATCATCCACATGTCCAGCAACATCAATATAAAAATGATATTCCCAAGTGCCCTTACGAGCAGGGCGTGATTCAAAACGATTCATTGAGACCCCATGTTTTGCCAAAGGAGCTAATAAACCATGGACTGCGCCTGGCTGGTTATCCACAGACAACACCAACGACGTTTGATCATGGCCGGTTGGCTGACATAGGTATGCGCCAATCACGACAAAACGCGTGCGATTGTTTGGATCATCTTGAATTTGTGAGGCAACAGCTTGCAAGCTATAAGCCACTTGCGCTGGATCTCCAGCAATTGCCGCCAAACTAGGATCGCTTGCCGCCATGCGAGCGGCCTCGGCATTACTGCTCACAGCTTGACGCTTTAATTGCGGGGCATGCTCACTCAGCCATTGTTGGCATTGCGCCAAAGCTTGAGCATGAGCACACACAGCTGTAACACCATCTAAATTACCACCCTTACTCAGCAAATGATGGCGAATAGGCAACACCACCTCGCCACTAATCTGCATTGGAGAATCCAACAGTAGATCTAACGTGCGGGAGATCGCGCCTTCGCTCGAATTTTCTACAGGGACAACACCAAATTGTGCCGCACCCTTCTCTACCGCCTTAAAAACCTCATCAAGACTATTACAAGGTAAACCGGTAATGGAGTGGCCAAAATAAGTCTGGGCGGCTTGCTCTGAAAAAGTGCCGACCGGCCCTAGATACGCAATAGTTTGACGCGCTTCAAGCGCTCTACACGCAGACATAATTTCACGCCAGATCGCAGCAATGCCATCAGGCAATAAAGGACCAGCATTGATATCTTGCAATCGGGCAACCACTTGGCGCTCACGCTCAGGTCGAAAAACTGGCGATGAAAATCCACCCTTAATATGCCCGACATCTTGGGCCGCCTTTGCTCTCCGACTTAAAAGCTCCAGAATTTGAGTATCCAATGCATCAATTTTTTCTCGTAACGGTGCGAGACGCTGTTCTTCAGTACTCATTAAGCCCGCCTTTCAAAATCGCGCATAAATTCAACTAGCGCTTTCACGCCCTCTAGCGGCATTGCGTTGTAAATACTGGCACGCATACCGCCTGCAGCCTTATGACCGCGCAAGGCAGCCAAGCCGGCGGCATTGGACTGCGCCAAAAACTCTGCATTTAAATTTTCATCCTTCAAAAAGAAGGTAACATTCATTCTAGAGCGATATTCTTTCGCGACACGGTTCTCATACAAACTACTTTGATCGAGAAAGTTGTACAGCAAATCTGCCTTTTCTTGATTGCGCTTCTCGATCACCTTAACGCCGCCCTGCCTCAATAACCACTTGAAACCCAGGCCGGCCATATAGATCGAAAAAGTTGGCGGGGTATTTAACATCGACTGGTTGGCGGATTCTTTTGCCCAATCCCAAACGGATGGCGTGATCTTCATGCTGTGACCTATGAGGTCACGACGTACGATCACAATCGTTACTCCAGAAGGGCCAATATTTTTCTGCGCACCACCAAACCAAACACCGCACTTACCCACGTCTATCTCTCTAGAGAGGATATTGCTAGAGATATCCGCAACTAATGGTGTATTGCCGACATCAGGCACATCTGGAAACTCTACGCCACCAATAGTCTCATTGGCGCAGTAATGCACATAAGCCGCATCATCAGAAAGTTGCCAAGTAGAGCGGTCAGGAATGGTGTTAAATTTTTCCGCAGCCGATGTGGCGGCCAGATGTGCGACACCGTATTTCTCGGCTTCTTTAAAAGATTTTTCAGACCAAACGCCCGTCACAATGAAATCCGCCTTAGGACCATTCTTACCCAAGGACATCAAGTTCATTGGTATAGCTGCATTCTGACCAATACCGCCACCTTGTAGCAATAAGATCTCATAGGCATCCGGAATATTCATCAAGGTACGCAGGTCTTGCAACACCTCCTCATAAACGGCCATGAACTCTTTACTACGGTGACTAATTTCCATCACGCTAGTACCAAGGCCTTGCCAGTTGAGCATTTCATCGGCAGCCTGCTTCAATACCTCTTCAGGCAAGGTAGCGGGACCCGCTGCGAAATTAAAGATGCGGCGGTCAAACGTCATGATGAGTTATTTGGTCTTAAATGGATGCCGACTTAGGCATCACCAGCCGCATCAGAAACGGAATCAACCGCTGGATCAGCAGATACATCGCCTTCTTCTGCGTCGTCACCATCAGCACCTTCATCCGAGTCACTCTCGGCAATACGCTGCAAACCGGACAAACGAGTGCCTTCATCTACATTAATTAAAGTAACGCCTTGCGTAGCGCGACCCATCTCACGAATCTCGGAAACTCTGGTGCGCACTAATACGCCACCGGTAGTAATCAACATAATCTGATCCTCCGGGGATACCAATGCGGCGGCAACCACTTTGCCATTACGCTCCGAAGTCTGAATAGCAATCATGCCTTTTGTGCCACGACCATGACGGGTGTACTCACCAATCGGGGTACGTTTACCGTAACCGTTTTCAGTTGCAGTTAATACGCTGCTTGGAATTGGGTTGCCATCAGAATCAACAGTAGTAACCTCCGAACCTTCGGAAGCTTCCGCTGGAGCAACGAGCATTGCAATTACCTGCTGACTATCGCCCAAGTTCATGCCACGCACACCGCGAGCAGTACGACCCATTGGACGAACATCGTTCTCATCAAAGCGCACTGCTTTACCAGCGTCAGAGAACAACATCACATCATGCTTGCCATCGGTAATGGCTGCGCCGACTAAGAAGTCATTCTCATTTAAATCAACTGCAATAATGCCGGCCTTACGTGGGTTTGAGAAATCCGATAAACGGGTTTTCTTAACAGTACCCAAACTCGTTGCCATGAACACAAAGTGATCGTCCTGATAGCCCTTAATTGGCAAAATCACAGTGATCTTTTCACCTTCAATCAGCGGGAACATATTGACAATAGGTTTACCGCGTGAAGTGCGACTACCTTGCGGCACCTCCCAAACCTTCAGCCAATACATACGACCACGATCGGAGAAGCACAGAATAATGTCGTGAGTATTCGCCACGAATAAAGTTTCAATCCAATCTTCATTCTTAGTAGCAGCAGCTTGCTTGCCACGCCCACCGCGCTTCTGCGCACGATATTCACTCAAAGGCTGGCTCTTCATGTAACCGGTATTAGAAAGGGTCACCACCATATCTTGCGGGGTAATCAAATCCTCAGTGAACAACTCGGTTGCATTCATTTCGATAAATGAACGACGACCGCTATCACCGCCAGCAACACCAAACTCAGCTTGCACTTCTTTCAGCTCACCCTCAATCACAGAAGTGACGCGCTCTGGCTTAGCAAGCAAATCGAGTAAATCAGAAATCTCTGACATGACTTCTTTGTACTCATTAACAATCTTGTCTTGCTCAAGGCCAGTTAAGCGCTGCAAACGCATCTGCAAAATTTCTTGCGCTTGACTATCGGATAAACGATACAAACCGGTAGTTTGCATACCGTACTCAGGCAACAAGCCATCAGGACGATAAGCATTACGTCCGCCAGGAGTATCGGTCTCAGCGCGCGCCAACATCTCGCGCACCATTGAAGAATCCCAAGCCTTACCCATTAACTCTTGTTTAGCGACTACTGGATTAGCGGCAGCTTTAATAATGGCGATGAACTCGTCGATGTTGGCTAAAGCAACAGCCAAACCTTCCAATACGTGACCACGCTCACGCGCTTTACGCAACTCAAAAATCGTGCGACGTGTTACAACTTCACGACGATGCTGCAAGAAATACTCAAGCATCTGCTTCAAGTTCAACAAGCGTGGCTGGTTATCCACCAAGGCCACCATATTCATACCAAAGTTATCTTGAAGTTGCGTGCTCTTATACAAATTATTCAGAATCACTTCAGGCACTTCGCCACGCTTCAACTCGATCACCACGCGCATACCTGACTTATCAGACTCATCGCGCAGATCAGAAATGCCTTCTACTTTCTTCTCATTTACCAACTCGGCAATACGCTCAAGCAAGTTCTTTTTATTAACCTGATATGGCAACTCATCAACAATAATGGCTTGACGTGCGCCTTTATCAAGATCTTCAAAGTGAGTCTTGGCACGCATCACTACACGACCACGACCAGTGCGATAGCCTTCGCGCACACCTTGAACGCCATAAATAATTCCAGCGGTAGGAAAATCAGGGGCGGGAATGATTTCAATCAACTCATCAATACTGCACTCTGGGTTATGCAAGACGTGCAGGCAGGCTGAAACCACTTCGTCCAAGTTATGGGGAGGGATATTGGTTGCCATGCCTACCGCAATGCCTGAACTGCCATTAATCAGCAAATTAGGCACTTTTGCAGGAAGAATCAGGGGCTCTTTCTCACTGCCGTCGTAATTTGGCCCAAAATCAACCGTTTCCTTGTCCAAATCAGCCAAAAGCTCGTGGGCGATCTTACGCAGACGGATCTCGGTATACCGCATTGCAGCAGCGTTATCGCCATCAACTGAGCCAAAGTTACCCTGTCCATCAACCAACATATAGCGCAAAGAGAAGTCTTGAGCCATCCGAACGATGGTGTCATAGACTGCAGAATCGCCATGCGGATGGTATTTACCGATAACATCGCCAACTATACGGGCAGATTTTTTGTAAGCCCGGTTCCAATCGTTGTTTAATTCATACATCGCAAATAAGACTCGGCGATGCACTGGCTTAAGACCGTCGCGCACGTCTGGCAGGGCTCTGCCGACGATGACACTCATTGCGTAGTCCAAATAGGACCTCCGCATTTCGTCTTCAAGGGATATTGGTAGTGTTTCTTTAGCGGCTTGTTCCATCTAGAAATAATATCATTTTGATGACAGGTAGCCCCTATGCTAAGATTCTGTCAGTTTGTACGAAATTGAGATGTGTCGCTTTGCAGTTTTTGCATCAAGGTAGGGCGAATTACATTTAAGTTTGACTTTAATTAAAAAAGAGATTTTTGAGGACTAAAAATGAACAAAACCCTGAAAGTGTTGCTCGCTTCCGTTATTACCGTTTCTGCTACTGCAGCGATGGCTTCTGATAACTGGCAAAACGGCGACGGCGCCCTAAACTGGAAAAACGGCGACGGCACATTGTGCTGGCGTGATAACAACTGGACACCTGCAACTGCTGCTAAGGGTTGTGATGGTGCCATTCAAGCCGCTGCTGCTAATGCTGGCGTGACCCAAAGCAAAATCACTTTGCAAGCTGACACACTTTATGACTTCAACAAGTCTGATTTGAAGCCAGAAGGCAAAGCTACTTTGAATAAAATCGCTGCCGACCTCAGCAAGATCAAGTTAGAAGTCATTATCGCTGTTGGTAACACTGATAGCGTTGGTACAGATGCATACAACATGGCTCTTGGTCAACGCCGTGCTCAGTCAGTTAAGGCATACCTCGTATCTAAGGGTGTTGACGCTAGCCGTATCTACACAGAATCAAAAGGCAAGAGCAATCCAGTTGCAAGCAACGCAACTGCTGAAGGCCGCGCTAAAAACCGCCGCACCGACATCGAAGTTGTTGGTACAGCTGCTAAGTAATTCACTTTACTTGTAAAAAAGCCCGCTTCATGCGGGCTTTTTTATTTCCGCTATATTCGTAATCATCCCAATACTTCAGCAATAGACCATCTATATATGAACGTCGATCAATCAGAAATTGCTAAATTTAGCGCTCTAGCCCATCGCTGGTGGGATCCTAATAGTGAATTCAAGCCACTACATGCAATTAATCCTTTGCGCCTATCTTGGATCAAATCCTTCGTTGACCTCAACAACAAGAAGGTTCTAGACGTAGGATGTGGTGGTGGCATCCTTGCAGAATCTATCGCGCAATCTGGCGCAGACACCTGCGGCATCGACCTTTCCGAAAAAGCCTTGAAAGTAGCGGAACTGCATGCTCTTGAGGTTGGAGCAAAACTTACCTATCGATCTATCGCAGTTGAGAACTTAGCAGAGGAGCAACCGGAGCGATATGACGTAGTCACTTGCATGGAGATGCTTGAGCACGTCCCAGACCCAGCATCAGTAGTACGCGCTTGCGCCAAACTCTGCAAACCGGGCGGAACTCTCTTTTTCAGCACCTTGAATCGCAATCCCAAGTCCTACCTATTCGCCGTTATTGGCGCCGAGCACATCCTGAAATTACTCCCCAAAGGCACTCACGAATACGCTAAATTCATCAAGCCATCAGAACTGGCGACATTCACTCGCCAGGCCGGACTTGAAATGATTGGCATCAAGGGTATGGGTTACAACCCTCTCAGCAAAATTTACAGTCTCGGTGAGGATGTCAGCGTGAACTACATGATTGCTGTACGGAAGTGATTCAAAACGTGAAAAATCTATCAAGCCCCTATCACGGGGTCTTCTTTGATTTAGATGGCACATTGGCAGATACCGCGCCCGACTTGGTAGCGGCCACGAATCAACTCCTGAGCGCACGCAATCTTCCATTAAAACCTTATGAGGTGTTACGTCCCTGCGCCTCTGCAGGCGCTCGAGGATTGATTGAGGGGGCCTTTGGCATTGATACCAGGCATCCCGACTTCCTCGCCTTGCGTGATGAGTTTTTCGAAAACTATGAAAAAATCCTGTTCGTTGATAGCAAACTATTTGATGGCATAGAGCATTTACTTAATCAACTCGACAGCGCTAATCTACCCTGGGGAATTGTCACTAACAAGGGAAAGCGCTTCACAAGCCCCCTCATGGATTTAATGGGCTTAAGTCAAAGGTCAGCATCAATTGTTTCGGGTGATACAACTGCGCACTCAAAACCCCATCCAGAGCCTATTCTGCATGCCGCCAGAATCGCCAGGATTAGCCCTGCCAACGCCATTTACGTCGGCGATGACATCAGAGATATCGTCGCCGGCAAAGCCGCTGGCATGAAAACCGTTGCGGCAGCTTATGGCTACTGCGGTTGTGAAGAGCCTCCAGAGGCATGGGGGGCGGATTTCCTGATTCAAACCCCGCAAGAACTGCTGCAAATCATCTTTCCCGATAGGGTTTAGTTGGCAGCCTTCAAGATATTCAACAATTTAAGGCTGACGGCTTTAAAATAAACCCACCAGTGCATGAACTCCGGGGTCGACATGGTTTCGACGTGGATTACAAAGCATCAAGGGCATACCGAGGACCCGTTATCTCGTAAATCAATGGGAATGCAATAACTGCAAACGACGAACGTTTCGCACTAGCCGCTTAATTGCGGTTGCCCCTGAACTGACTCTCTCTTGGGTCAGCTAGCGAAAGCTAGATCAGGGTCATTTACAAGAGATAAGATCATTTCATGTCACGGGGAATGATTCGAAAACCTAGTGAATCGCCAGCGTGGAACATGTCAATCTGTGACTAGCCGGTTAAATCAAATGATATGACTAAGTATGTAGAACTTGTTGTGGAGGATTTGCGGACGCGGGTTCGATTCCCGCCGACTCCACCATTTTTAAGTCTGTAACAGTCCAACGCCACCCACCAGGGTGGCGTTTGTCTTTATAGATAAAGGGCTGTACGTCCATTGTGGTCTTTCTAAATTTCGCTGTATCCAAATACGCTGGGGTTAACCAGCATTACCAAGCTCGAAAGGACTGGAGCTGATAAAAAAATTACCTTAGCCAGCCTTCGAAAACTGGCTAGCACCTTAGATTGCAAGTTGCAGTACACCTGAGTGCCACGCAAGTCATTAGAAGAAATTCTAGAAGATCGCGCCATTACGGTTGCGCGGGGCTTCTTTATTGGGGAGCTAAACGCCAAAGAGAAGTGATCTCGGCAGCTCTTGCATTATGCAAAGGGTCTTCTTTATCAAAGACTTTTTTGTGTTGCGGTCTGATATCTTCTCGCCGAATAACGCGTAGACCAGCTTGCTCGATCCATTCGAGTAATTCCGCTCGGATACGCAAACCAAGATGCTCAGCTAAATCCGAAAGAATTAGCCAGCCTTCACCCTCAGGTAAAAGATGATCCTTGAGACCCGCGAGAAATCCCTTAAGCATGAAACTCTCGGGATCATAGATAGCACGCTCCAAAGACGAGCTAGGTCTCGCAGGCAGCCAAGGTGGGTTGCACACAATCAATGCGGCTTTGCCCAATGGAAATAAATCCGTCTTCTGAATATCCACCTGAGAACTTAGCCCCAGTCGCTCAATATTGTCTTGGGCACAAGAAATCGCCCTATCATCGATATCTGTAGCGATAATTTTTCGTACATCTCGCATAGCCAAAACAACAGATAAGGCCCCAGTACCTACGCCAATATCGAAGGCAATGGAATCAGCGCGCATTGCTTTTGGCCAAGAGGCATTACAAACCAACTCAATGTATTCACCACGAACCGGGGAGAAAACGCCGTAATACGGATGAATACAAATCGCCTCATCGCCTTGAGCTAAAATCGGCACACCATTCTTGCGCCACTCATGCGCGCTGATCACACCCAAGAGCTCACGTAAAGAAACTAAATAGCTTTGATTGGCAATCCCATAAGCCTCTAAGCAAGCCTGCCTTACATCTGGAGCGCGACGTAAGTTGATGCCGTGATCTGCGTTGCACTCAATCAAAAGCATCCCCAAAATCCGCGCACGTTGCGATTGGGCGAGGCGATGCAAATTAAAAGAATCCAGTGGACTCTTGGTTTTCCCCTTCTCAAGCCTATCCACTCTTTTGGATTTCTTCGAAGGCTTATCAACCCTCCTTGCCAAAGCCTGCAACAACTGGCGAGCGTTCTGAAAATCCCCCCTCCAGAGAATCGCAGTGCCTTCACACGCAAGGCGATAGGCAACATCCGCGGTAAGCGTATCGTCAGCAACAATCAACTTCTGATGCGCTCGAATACCATTCTCGGAGCGCCACTGGGCCTCATGATCCTGACCAACCTCTTCCCAATGAATCGAACTGGTAATAGATGAAGCTTGGTTCATGAAGCTGCGACGCAATTTCATGCCCGCACCATCTGCAGTAGCGGTATCAGGAATAATGGCTTGAACGTTGCGGATCATTTAAATGCCAAACACTTTCTTAGGCGGGCGGATGATCTTCTGGTTGAACCTCTAGAGCGATCAAAAAACGAGAAACCATGTTGTAAGCGGCAATCACCGTCACCAACTCTACGGCATCGGTATTTCCTAGAGCGGCTTGCAAACGCTTCATCAGCGCGGGCTCAACTTTGATATTACGCGTCATTTGAAAAGTAAGCTCAGCGGCATCTCTTTCAACCTGGCTAAATAGATCAACTGGAAAATTGGGTTGGCCAATGAGTCGCAAAGCTTGCACCTGCTCTTCAGTGCCGCCTGCTTTTTTGAAGGGGGGCGCATGATGGAAAAACTCATACTCCGCACCATTGAGAACTGCTACGCCACACATAGCAAGCTCACGTAACTTCGGATTCAAAGATAGGTTATTGCGAATTTCTCCAACGAAGTGATTCCATCCCTCCGCAATTGGAACGCTATGCAAGAGCATGCGATCTAAATTAATAAACTGGCCGCCACGTCGCTTGCGAATCGCAGCAACTAAATCGGCTGGCTCAGACAAATCCATTGGCTGATAAGGAATTAAACGCTCAGACATAATTACTTTCCAAAATAATTTGGCGTGTTTACTTGTATTGCCAGCTTTATTGCGCCGTCTCTTTAATGTTGTTCTCGATCACAAACTTACCCCACATGGCAATTTGCTTGCCGATAAATTCACGAAGAGTTTCAGGGTTACCTGCAACAATATCAATTCCCTGAGCCTTGAATTTAGCCGCTACAGTTGGCGTCTTTAGAGCCTTGGTGATGGCCTGGCTCATTGCATTCACAATGGCTGGCGGTGTTTTGCCTGGTGCCAATACAGCCCACCATGAAGGCGCATTGAATCCTGGGAAGCCACTTTCAGCAATCGTCGGAACATTCGGCATCTCTGGCGATCTCTTGGCCGTTGTAATCACCAAAGGAATAACGCCGCCGCTATCAACGTGTGGCTTAACCAAAAATTCAGAACCAATCGCTAACTCAACTTGCCCACCTAAAACGTCTTGCATTAAAGGACCACCTCCGCGATACGGAATGTGATTCCAATCAAAACCAGCTTGTTTAGCTAAGCGCGCCATGGCTAAATGCCCTAAGCTACCAATACCAATCGAGCCATAACTAAATTGCTTACCAGCCTTCGATTGTTCTACCAACTGTTTAAAGCTGGTAATACCAGATTTTTTACTGGCCACCAATACCATTGGAGAGGTGCCGATCAAACTAACCGGAGCAATATCTTTAATGGTGTCATAGGGAAGCTTATCTTTAAGACTTGGATTAACGCCATGGGTATCAAAGACCACCGCAAAGGTATAACCATCAGGATCAGACCTGGTCATTGCAGAGGTTCCGATGACACCAGATGCTCCGCCCACGTTATCAACAATCACGTTTTGCTTGAGCTCAGCCTGAAGAGCTGGAGCCAAAATACGGGCTACCTGATCAACAGAGCCGCCAGGTGGGAAAACTGCAATCAGGCGAATCGGTTTCTGGGTAGGCCAATTGCCGACTCCAGCGGTCTGGGCGCTAGCTATTCCAGCAACCCCAACAAGTAATAGGGTGAATAAGATGGCTTTTTTAGCCATTTTTAAGAAAATCTGCATTGCCGCATCTCCTTCGAATAAGGCGACAAGATTACCATTCCTAACAAACTAATGTTTGATAATGGAAAGCGTAGCCAAGAGAGATTACCCATGAAACCGATTTTGAACATTGCCGCATATCTATTTGTCAGCCTAGATGGCTTGGCAGAGCTTCGCACAAAGATGCTGGATCAATGTAATGCACTGCAACTCAAGGGAACGATTTTGCTTACTGGCGAAGGAATCAATATGTTCTTGGCAGGTAAAGAGCGGGAGATGCGCAGTTTCTTGGAATGGCTTCGCTGCGATGCTCGCTTTAAAACGATTGAAGCCAAAGAGAGTTGGTCGGATGATCAACCCTTCAAGAAAATGCTCATCAAACTCAAGAATGAAATTATTCGGATGAATCACCCTACGATTCGCCCTGAAGAAGGTAGAGCCAATTTCATTGCACCCAAGAAACTACAAGACTGGCTTGATCGCGGCACAGACGACCTAGGGCGCCCAGTTGTGATGGTTGATACTCGTAACGCCTTTGAAGTGGATTATGGTAGCTTTGAGAATGCTCTGCACTTTAATATCGAAAAATTCACGCAATTTCCCGAGGCCATCAAAGCGCACAAAGATGAGCTTACCAACAAAACCTTAGTCAGTTTTTGCACTGGCGGTATTCGCTGTGAAAAGTCTGGCTTGTATATGCGAGAAATTGGTATACAGCATAGCTACCAACTAGAGGGGGGCATTTTGAAGTACTTTGAAGAGGTTGGCTCCGCACACTACAAAGGTAGCTGCTTTGTCTTTGATGAACGCGAAGCCTTGGAGCCAAACTTAGACTCAATACCGGTCGAGAACTCCATTCGCAAGAAGCTCAAGGCCGGTTAATCAAAACTACTTAAGTCGACTTACTCACCAGGGTAAAGTGCTCAACCACAGGCGGCTTAGCAAAGAACGGCCCCACAATAGTGCGCCATTCTGCAAAAGCAGGGGAACCACGAAAATCCACCATGTGGTTATCCAAAGTATCCCAATAGATCATCAATAAGTACCGGGCTGGGCTTTCAATGCTGTGGTTGACCTTATAGCCCCGGAAGCCTTTAGATCTGGCAATCACCGTCTCTACCCCACGCACAATTGCCTCGTCAAACTCGCTCTGCTTGTTTGGATCAATCTCAATGTCGCAATGCTCCAAAATCATGGGTTTTCCTTTGTCAAAAATAATTTGTCATAAATAGTAAAATTCGCATGTATTACAAGATTAATCTAAAAACAATAACCTGGACCAGAGACATGTCTAATACACACAATCGGCAAGCGCCGATTTTTTTGTCCTATTTCCTTATTTTTATTTTTGGCGTACTTGCGAGCTTCAATACAAGTGCCCAGGCAAATTACCCAAACAAGCCCATTCGATTGATTGCCCCTGTCGCCGCTGGCGGAGGTTTAGATCATCTTGCTAGGCTGGTCGCCGAGCGCTTATCCAGGAACTTGGGTCAAAGCATCATCGTTGACAACCTATCAGGCGGTGGGGGTGCTATTGCAGGACAAACCACGGCCAAGGCAGCGGCTGATGGCTACACACTCATGATTGCTTACGTTGGTACGCATGGTACCAATCCCGCAGTACGAAAACTCAATTACGATGCCGTTAAAGATTTCACCCCCATCGGAATGATCGGCGCAACTCCGAACGTTCTAATTGTTGGCACCAATGTGCCGGCCAAAACACTTGGCGAGTTTGTAGACTACGCAAAGAAAAATCCCGCAAAGTTAACTTACGGAACCTCAGGCCCTGGAACACTAACCCACCTTGGCATGGAACAGTTCAAGATAGCCTCTGGAATCTTTATGGTTCACGTTCCATATCGCGGTATTGCCCCGGCATTTACGGATCTCCTTGGCGGGCAAACAGACGCCATGTTGCCGACTTTATTTGCCGCCATCCCCTATCTCAAAACGGGTCGCGTGCGTGCGCTAGCTGTCACGGGTCAAAAACGCAGTGCGGCAGAACCCAATATTCCTACTTTTAAAGAATTAGGCTATCCAGGTTTCGACGGACAACAGTGGTATGGCATAGCCGGCCCCGCAAACATACCAGAACCCATTGTGAATAAGCTCAATGTTGAACTCAATAAGGTATTGGCAAGTCCAGAGTTTGCCCAAGAGATGTCAAGCGAAGCGATGACTTTGATGCCGATGACACCTCAGCAATTTGGCAACTACATCAAAGATGACATCGCGCGCTGGACCAAAGTTGCCAAAAACCGCCAAATTGAAATCGAATAAAAAATTAACTTACCAGAAATAGGAAATCGCATGTCACACGCTATTGCCGCAGCAGCAGATCTCAATGCCCCTCCCGTTACCAAGATCTTAGCTGAATTTGTTACTTCACATCCGAGCAAAGGCTGGACGCCTGAAGTAGATCACGAAGCTCATCGTACATTTTTGAATTGGCTTGCTTGCGCAATTGGCGCCGCCAACCATGAAAGTGTGGAAACCTCATTAGCAGCGATTCGTGAATTCCAACCGGCAGCGCAAGCTAGCATCCTTGGTCGCAAAGATCGCGTCGATATGGGTGGCGCAGCCTTAATTAACGGCATCAGTTCACATACCTTTGACTTTGATGACACGCACTTAAAGACAGTGATTCATCCCGCAGGCCCGGTTGCCTCAGCCATTCTGGCTTTAGGTGAACACCTCAATGTCAGTGGTCGTCAAATCATTGACTCTCTTGTTCTGGGTATTGATGTTGCGTGTCGCATAGGTAATGCAATGTATCCGGATCACTACCATCGCGGTTGGCATATCACCGGCTCCACCGGGATGCTCGGTTCGGCTGCAGCCTGCTCACGCCTAATGGGTCTTGATCTCCAAAAAACTACGATGGCTCTCGGTATTGCCGCATCTCAACCAGTTGGCATGCGTGAGCAATTTGGCACGATGACCAAGCCATTTCATCCAGGTGGCGCGGCACGTGCGGGACAACTCTCAGCGCTCTTAGCTAAACATGGCTTTACCGCTAGCCCTAAAGCTTTAGAAGCGGGTCGCGGCTATATACAAACTGTTTCCACCAAGTGTGACTGGTTGGAAATTGATCGCGCGCTTGGCAAGTCATTTGAGATCTCATTAAATACCTACAAGCCATTTGCTTGCGGCATTGTGATTCATCCCGCCATCGACGCTTGCGCCCAATTGCGCGCGCAGGGTGTTAAAGCCGATGATATTGAGCGCATTGAATTGCGCGTTCACCCGCTAGTGCTTGAATTGACTGGCAAGAAAACCCCCAAAGATGGCCTCGAGGGCAAGTTCAGCGTGTATCACGGTTGTGCGGTTGGCCTCATCTTTGGTCAAGCAGGTGAAGGCGAGTACGCGGATGACATCGTTAATCGTGCCGATGTGGTGGCGCTACGCGCGAAAGTAAATGCAACAACAGATGCCTCCATTAGCGAAGCCTCGGTTGATGTCAAAGCGATTCTCAAAGATGGTAAAGAAGTTCGCATCTTTGTTAAGAATGCGATTGGCTCAGTTGAGAACCCAATGAGCGATGCAAATCTGGAACAAAAGTTCACCAGCCTAGCCGAACCAATCATTGGCAAAGAAAAAACTCGCCAACTCATTTCTGCTTTATGGAAATTAGGAAGTGCTTCTGATCTCAAGCAAATTTTGAGCCTTTGCACTCCAGACTAAATTCATCAGAAAGACTTAAAAAAACATGGCTTCATTACCAAATATCGTCATTCTGGGAGACTACGAACGCGCCTTACGTCACTTCTCCAAATGGGACAAGCTTGAACAACAAGCAAACCTTAAGATTCATCATGAACCCTTGCATGACGAAGCTTTATATGAGGCGGTGAAAGAAGCGGATGCGATTGCCATCGTGCGTGATCGCTCCCCATTTAATGAGGCCATGATTGCGCGACTGCCTAAACTGAAATTTCTGATGTTTACTGGCGAACGCAATGGAACCCTGGAAGCAAGTGCCCTAGCATCCAGAAACATCCCTATGGCATGCACTCCTGGCGGCCCCTCTAAGGAAACCACCGCTGAATTAACCTGGGCGCTTATTCTGGGCGCCTCTAAGCGCTTGATTGAAGAAAATAAATTGGTTGCTTCAGGTGGCTGGCGCGATGAACTCTCCCTGCTTCCAATGCTCTCAGGACAGCGTCTTGGCGTTATGGGTCTAGGTGCCATTGGTAGTCGCGTGGCTCGTGTTGGTCATGCATTTGGCATGGAAGTTGTCACTTGGAGTCCGCGCATGACGCCAGAACGCGCTGCAGCGGAAAATGCAAAGTCCGTTAGCTTAGATGAATTGCTCAACACATCAAAAGTGGTTACGATGCACTTGGTGGCAGGGCCTAGCACCAAAGGAATCATTAGCGCAGATCAATTGGCCTTAATGCGCCCAGACTCTATTTTAATTAACACCTCGCGTGCAGCACTCATCAACATGCCGGATTTGCACAAGGCTCTCATCGCGGGACGCCCTTCCCAAGCGGCAGTGGATGTTTTTGATGTTGAGCCACTTCCAGTAGATGATGCATTGCGCAACACACCAAACTTATTGGTAACACCTCACCTGGGCTTTATCGCTGAACCAATTTTTGAAACCTTCTCTAATGGCATCACTGAAACTTTAGAAGCGTGGCTCGATCAAAAACCAGCTCCCCATCCATTTAAACCTCAATAAATTTTTCCTTGAAGACGCTCACGCCAAGTCAACTCTTTTGGGGCTTTAGCAAAATCGGCATGTCCGGTTTTGGCGGGGTGCTACCTTGGGCACGCCGCACCATTGTTGAGCAAGAACAGTGGATAAGCTCCGAAGAATTTAGCGCAATGCTGGGGATATGTCAGATTGTCCCTGGGCCCAATATTGTGAACCTCGCCGTTTGCGTGGGATCGCGATTCGCAGGGATCCGTGGCGCAATCGCTTCAATCTTAGGATTGATGTTGGGGCCAATAGCTATCGTCATCTTGCTTGGTATTCTGTACGAGCATTACAGTTATATGGCGGTAGTTCAAGGCATGTTGCGCGGAGTCTCGGCGGTTGGCGTTGGGCTAATTGCAAGCACTGGTTTTAAAATGATGCGTAGTGAATTGAACTTTCCGTCAATGCTGATAGTGATTATTTTCACCATACTGGGCGCTAGCTATTTTCATTTTGGCCTAGGTTGGGTCGTGCTTCTAGCATCCCCTTTAGCCTTATATCTCGCTTGGAAAAAGGCAACAAAGTGAGCGCACTGCTAAGCCTATTCCTTAAATTCTCCGCATTCTCCTTGATTGCTTTTGGCGGCATCAATGCATTGCTGCCAGTCTTGTTTGATCTTTCGGTGACTCAAGAACATTGGATTAGTTCGCAAACCTTCGCTGATTACTTCGCCATTGCGCAAGCGGCCCCAGGGCCAAACCTCATGACAGTTACCTTGATTGGGTGGCATGTGAGCGGAATCATTGGCGCTGTAGTTGCGACACTAGCAATTTGCTGGCCCTCCTCCATCATGATTTACTTCCTGCAGCGCTATATCACCAATATGCAGGACCCTAGAAAACAGAAGACAGTTCAGTTTGCCGCTGGAGCATTAGCGGTTGGGCTAGTTCTGGCATCAGCATGGCAAATTGCATTACAAATCAATCATAGCTATGCCGCCTATACATTAAGCATCGTCACGATTGCCGTTGCCATGTTTACCCGATGGCACCCTCTATATCTCATCGCTATCGGCGCGGCACTAGGAGTGCTTGGCTTAGTCTAAATTGACGGCTATCATTTCAGCATAAGACTCACATAAGGAATGAATATGCGTTTGATCAAGGCAATTGCTTTACTGACCGCAATCACGAGCGCGCTAATCAACCCGCTTACTAGCTCTGCCCAATCTAACTACCCCAACAAGCCGATTAATTTTATTGTTCCCTATGGAGCTGGTGGTGGCGCAGATTCACGCAGTCGACAAATTGCGCAAAAAATGAGTGTGATCTTGGGTCAGCCCATCATTGTTGACAACAAACCCGGTGGCGGTGGCAACATTGGTACAGAATTTATTTCTCGCGCAGCCCCGGATGGGTACACCATTGGTATGGGTAACTTTGCGCCAATGGCCGTGAATAAAACTCTCTTCGGAAATTTACGCTATGACCCAGAGCGTGATATCACCCCAATTACTCTGATTGAAAAAGGTCCGCTTGTTTTGGTTGTAAACCCGAATTCCCCATATAAAACCGTTAAAGATATTGTTGATGCGGCCAAAGCAAAGCCTGGCGAGCTTACCTTTTCCTCAGGCGGTATTGGCGGTAGCCATCAACTCTCTGCAGAGTTATTCAAACAGAGCGCTGGCATTGATATGATTCACGTTCCCTATAAGAGTGGATCGGCCGGTCTTACCGATCTCATGGCGGGCAACGTCACAATGATGTTTGACCAAATGTATTCTGCGATGCCTAGCATTAAAGCCGAGAAACTTCGCCCTATCGCCATTACCAGCAAGAAGCGTTCACCGCTACTGCCCAATGTTCCCAGCTTCGCTGAGGCTGGCTATCCCAAAGTCGAAGCACTCAATTGGCAGGGGGTGATTGCGCCTAAGGGTACGCCCAAAGCCATCATCGATAAGCTCAATGCCGCCGCCAATGAGGCGCTGAAAGACCCACAACTCAGAGAGCTAATGCTTTCTCAAGGAAATGAAATTGGTGGCGGAACACCCGCAGATTTTGCCGCCCTAATTAAATCAGAATCAGCTAAGTGGAGCACTGTTGTAAAGATAGCAAACATTAAGCCCGAGTAAGTTCGCTCGATTGCTTATTTGAGGGCCTGGTAACTCAAGATTCCCAAGAAGGTAAGCGCTAACGATCCAATGAGGTGAACTAGTGCTGTTCCAAGCGCCCACGTCACTTCCCCGCGTTGCATCAAGCCAACAACTTCCGCTGAAAAACTAGAGAAGGTGGTTAAGCCACCTAAAAAACCTGTAACCACCAACAATCTCCACTCAGGAGAAAGATTGGGATTGTTGCCAAAGTAAGCAACAGCAAATCCAATGAGATAGCCACCAACCAAATTTGATAACAAAGTGCCCAAGGGAATTACCGAAGCAAATCCAACCATTAGGGCATTAAAGCCTGCACGCAAGAGCGCGCCCAAGCCCGCGCCAAAAAATATTGCCAGAACAGATAGCCACATAGTAATTACTCTATTGAAAAAGTTAGCATACTGATAGAACCCATCTCTATTCCATCCACCAAGACTTTAGCCTGCTCGTCTTCAGATTGCAAAGCAAGAATGTATAAAGCCGGCCAGTAATGTTCCGGGGTAGGCACCGACAAGTGCGCAGCATCTCCAAAAAGCTCCCAATCAATCAAGGCCTCATGGTGATTAGCGCGCATCTCAGAAATAAAAAAATCATTAAAAGCATTTGCCCATGGATAAGGCTGTGCACCCTCTTGCCAATGAATGGTTCTAAGATTATGCACAACATTGCCGCTTGCTAAGATCAAAATATTTTCATCGCGCAAAGGTTGTAGTTGCTTTGCTAATTCATAATGTTCCCGCGCCGACATTGAACCATCCAAACTCAACTGCACCACTGGTACATCGGCATCGGGGTAAAGATATTTCAGAATCGACCAAGCGCCATGATCAATGCCCCACTCATTCTCTTCCATCACTACGGGAACATTAAGCAATTCTTTAATGCGCTCAGCTAGAACGGGACTGCCTGGTGCCGGGTATTCAATATCAAAAAGCGCTTGAGGGAATCCACCAAAATCATGAATGGTTTTAGGCTCAGGCATTGCCGTTACCCACACCCCCCTAGTAACCCAATGCGCTGAGACCACCAAAATGGCGTCAGGACGCTTTAGTGATTTTCCTAAATTGGCCCAAGCTGCCGTATAGCGATTGGGCTCAATGGCATACATCGGACTGCCATGACCAGCGAATATAGCTGGCTGCCGAGCATTGGTCATAGAAAAATCCCTTGATTCAACAAACCAGTCCAGCGGTTATCGACCGCGACCAGCCTTGCGCATCATGGCCTTACCGCCGCCAAAGCCTGCTTGAGGGCGTCCACCAGCGCCTTGAGGACCCTTTCCCGCAGCCGGCCTCAGAGGTGGCTTTGCTACGATAGGTTTAGCTGGGATTTTTGCTACCGGTTTCTTGTCATTAGTCACTTTTTCGCTCCTATGGATATCATATTGCCATGATTACCGACTATTCTATCCAAGCCGTCGCTATTAATGCGATTCCGCTTATTTTCGCCATTACCATTCATGAGGCAGCCCATGGTTATGCCGCACGTAAATTCGGCGATAACACCGCCTACGTTCTCGGCCGAGTAAGCTTAAACCCGGCTAAACACATTGATCCAGTCGGAACCATCCTCCTCCCGCTGGTCTTGATTTTGACTGGCTCCCCATTCCTCATTGGCTATGCCAAACCAGTTCCAGTGAACTATGGGCGCCTTAGAAACCCCAAGATTGATTCCATTTGGGTGGCACTAGCTGGACCAGGGTCTAACTTTATTCAAGCTGTGGCTTGGGCCGCCCTTTGGGTCATCCTGCAAGGCATACAGCTCGATGAGCCCTTTTTTACCGCGATGGCCGAGGCTGGCGTTAAGTGGAACCTAGCTCTACTGGTATTCAATCTACTCCCCATTCCACCCTTTGATGGCGGACGTATTCTTTCGGGGCTTTTGCCAACTCGCCAATCGCTCGCGCTCAATCAAATAGAGCGATGGGGATTTTTTATTGTTCTAGGACTCATGTTTACTGGAATGATTGGGAGCCTATGGATGCAACCGCTAGGCGATTTCTTCTTGGGAATCATCAATTTACTAGTAACCCCCTTGAAAATGATTTTTTAAGAATTTCACTCACAGCAAAAAATATTGAGCTGCGTTATGCTCAATCCGAGAAATTCAATAGCCCATTGAATATCCTAATCAACGGAGGCAACATATGAAGTTACAAACCATTGTTTTAAGCGCTACAGTCCTTCTGTCCACCACTATTGGAACTGCATTTGCACAGTTTCAAAACGCTGAAAAAGCAATTGATTATCGCCAAAGCGCACTTACTGTGATGGCTACTCATTTCGGCAGAATTGGTGCTGTCGTTAAAGGTGAAGCTCCATACAACAAAGAGGATGTCGCAAAGAATGCTGCGATCGTTGCCATGATGTCCACCCTACCTTGGCAAGCCTTTGGCCCAGGTACTGAAGGTGGCAAAGCGAAAGCAGATGTTTGGTCTGATAACGCAAAATTCAAAAGTGCCGCAGAAAAATTGCAACTGGCTACCATCGACCTGAACAAAGCAGCTCAATCCGGTGATTTGGATAGCATTAAAAAAGCATTTGGCGCTACAGGTCAAGCCTGTAAAGCCTGTCATGATGACTTTAAGAAGAAGTAATTAAATACCCAAGCATTACAGCAATCACACCGAGCAATAACAAAGCCAAGCCCCGTTGTGAAGCTCCATCCTTAGAGGCTCGACCCAAGTCGGCAGGCGCATATTGAGCCTCCTTACTTGGGTCAATTTCTTTATCACCAAGCAACATAGGTTTGATTAAATTTTCACCTTTGATTTTTTGATAAAAGAAAATTGCTGAGAGATGAAGCGCAATTAATGCGTAGATCACAAATTGATTAGCATGGTGAACTTGAGATAAAAGTCCAACAGTCGATTCGGAAACATGCTTGGCCAATGGGCCCTGAAAAGCAATCTCATCATCAGCAAATAAACCCGT